>JAEEGL011141844.1_pt1 | contig 10233 bp, 8 predicted proteins | sample 9134231 | NCBI WGS metagenome assembly JAEEGL01 (sample SAMN16246548, study PRJNA631951) | gut metagenome | biome: gut microbiome; feature: rumen; material: fiber-attached | host: Bos | place: Iran: Karaj | collected 2018-10 | reverse complement strand
GGCGGGAGGATTTCCTCCCGCCCGATTTCTGTATCCGGTATTATTCTTCCACCCGTTCAAGCTGAACCGCTTCATCCGGGTGCGCTTCCGTCTCGCTGTAGAAGGGGACCAGGGACAGATTGTCATAGTTCTCCACCCGCTGGTAAAAATCGTTGTAAATGGATTCTCCGGGGATATCGGAATCCTCTTCCCAGGACATATCGCTGACGAACTGCACCGGCTGGCCGTCCTGGTAAAGCTCCCAGTTAACGATACGGTCGGCGTGCTCGTCTTTGTCGGGATCGTCTTCACGAATCCGTGTTTTATGGATGGATACCTGCGTATCGATCCGGCTGCAGGTTACCTCCGCCCATCCCCGGTGCGTGTCGGTGGCGACGTCACACTTCAGCTTTACCAGGTGATTGTCCCGCGTGACGGTGAAGGGAACATCCAGCGGTTTGGTGTCGATGTATTCCTTATAGGTGGTTCCGTCCTGGAAACAGATGATTTTTCCGGTGGAGATGGATGCTTTGAACGTCAGCGTGTCCGCCAGGCATTCCTCCGGGATCTCGCACTGCTTCCAGCCGATATAGCTGCCGTCCTCCTGCCGGATTTCATCACTGGCGATGATATTCAGGTCTGTGTCATCCTCAAGGCTGAGGTTGTCATGGATCATATACCCGAGGTACTCCGCCCAGCGCTGTCCTTTCCCGTCCAGCCACCGGTTCACTTCCGGCAGGCCGTCGCTTTCTTCATCTTCCGCGTGTTCCGCGGGGATATAGTTATGCCTGGTTTTAAAAAGTGAATCCTGGATATCCGGGGCGCCCTCATGCAGGGAGACGTTATACAGGCCGTCCGGGGCGGAAAACCGGTAGGACATAAAGACACGGTTCCTGTCATAAAAGGCCTGGGTGATTTCAAAGGTGATTCCGTATTCCGCCGTGACAGATTCAGTGACCGGTTCCGCAATGGAATCCAGCGCGGGCAGGCGTTCATCCGCGAATTCCGTACCCGACAGCTGTCCGAACAGTCCCAGTCCCGCGGCCAGCGCGGCGGAGAGGGACAGGATAATCAATGCGATGACAAGAATCAGGGAGAGGGATAATTTCTTTTTCACAGGTTCTGCTCCTTTCGCGTCCGCAAGGATGCGCGCGGAGAGCCAGGGGTCTTCCTCCAGGCCCGAAAGGGTGTGAATCATCGCGTCCCGGATGACGGTTTGTTCTTCACGCGGGTTCATGCTCAGCACTCCTTTCCAGTACAGACTGCAGTTTTTTCCGGGCGCGGTTCAGCCGGCTGCTGACCGCCTGGTGGGAGATGCCCAGGGTATCGGCCGCCTCCTGGCTGGTCATGCCCTGGAGCCAGCACAGCAGCGCTGTCTCCCGCAGCTTCACCGGCAGTTCCATGACCGCTACGGTGATGCTTTCCTCCCGTTCCGTCACCGGATATGCCTTCTCCGGGATCATGTCCGGTGTCACGGTGCGGTCCATATGCCGGAACCAGCCGCTCCTGCGCAGGTCCTTGCATGTATTGATGGCAATCCTGTTCAGCCATGTTTTTTCGGAAGACCTTCCGTCAAAGCTGTCCAGGTTCCTGTAGACTTTCATAAAGGTTTCCTGTACCGCGTCCTTCGCGAGCTCCCTGTCGTGCAGGTACGCGTAGCACAGCCGCAGAAGCGGAAGCTGGTACAGGCTGACCAGGCGTTCAAACGTTTCTTCCATGCTGTCAGGGCCCTTGACAGTTTCCATGGCGGCTTCACCTCCTTACACTTATTAGACGAACGAGCCTTTTCAGTTTGCAACATGCGGAGAAAAAAACTGTACGCTATGAAAACAAAGGAATGCTTGACAACGGCCGGGAGGGATGGTATGTTCTTTTACAGTATTGTAAATACATATCTGCAAAGCAAAATACCGATCCGGCATCAAAACGCGCGAATAAAGGAAACAAATCCTGAAGGAGGCAGCACCTGATGAAAAAAAGACTGATCGCTTTGTTCTTTTCTCTTGTCCTGCTGTGCAGCGCCGTTCCGGCCCTGTCCGAGGTCATCATGATCGGGACCGTGGTCTATTCGGGCTGGACGATCAACGCGGCCAATTTCCCGGATGCCACCTTCCGGGCGTACCTGTCCAGTTTGTCCAAAACACCGGACCGGGATTTCCTGCGGGACTCGGTGGAGATCAATGACCTGAAGACCATTAACGTGTCCAAATGCGACAATCCGCAGTATGAGTGGAAAAAAGGGAAGATCAAGTCCCTGAACGGGATCTCCAAGCTGAAATATGTGCGGACCCTCTGGGCGGGCGGCAACAACCTGAGCGGGACGGACCTGAATGAGATCCTGAACCATCCGTCGCTGGCGGTGGCCTCCCTGACGGAGGCCGGGCTGAGCGGATCGGTCACGGTGGGCAGTTCCAGCCATCTGGAGAAACTGGACTTTACAAACAATAAACTGACCGGCATCAAGGTGCAGGCGCCGCGGCTGGATGAGATCTATGTGGGAGGCAACCAGCTGACCTCGCTGGACCTGAGCGGGAGCCCCTCGCTGAAACAGATCCACTGCTATTCCAATCCCCTCAAGACCCTTACGGTCACCGGGAACTCCGCCCTGGAAAGCCTGGACTGCTCCAAGTGCAGGCTCAACAGCCTGAATCTCAGCAAAAATCCGGCGCTGCAGGGCGTCAGCTGCTGGAGCAACAACCTGAAGACGCTGGATGTGAGCCACAATCCGGGACTGAGCTGGCTGGACTGCTCCGTGAACAAAATCACGGTGCTGGATGTGAGCAGGTGCCCGGCGCTGGTTGCCCTTGTCAAAGGAAACAAGCGCCAGCAGAATAAAGCGGAGAAGCTGGATTATTTCTACGCGAACGGCAACCAGCTCCTGATCGACCCCTGGGTCAAGGTGATCGCGGGGGACTTTGTCAGCGCGGGCACGGAGAAGGTACCGGACAGCATCGCGCAGGAAGAGAAGGAGAAAAAGCCCTTCACCAAAAAGATCAGCGGTATCAAGTTCAAGCTTGATCCGGCGAAGAAGACCGCGGAATTCATTGGACCGGTGGACAAAAAGACCACGAAGGCCGGCGTTCCGGATACGATCAAGGCGGGCGGCGTCACCTATAAGGTGACGAAGATCGCGGCCAAAGCCTTCAGCGGCTGTACGAAACTGACCAAGGTGACCATCGGGAAGAACGTGACGGAGATCGGGGCTTCCGCCTTCCAGGGCTGCTCGGCCCTGAAGTCTGTCACGATCCCGTCCAAGGTGTCGAAGATCGGGGCCAGTGCCTTCTATAAGTGCAAGAAACTGGCGGAGATCAACGTCAAGACCAGGAAACTGAAGTCCGGTTCCGTCGGGAAGAACGCTTTCAAGGGCATCAGCAGCAAGGCGGTGTTCAAATGCCCGTCCAAGACGCTGAGGACTACCTATAAAAAACTCTTCACGGCGGCCGGTGCCCCGAAGAAGGCCAAGTATAAATAAACCGGATGAAAGAAAGATGGCAGGAACGGTTCCTGCCATCTTTTTATGCGACTTTGTGGATCCTGACCGGACGGACTTCCTCCGTACCGGCCATCAGGCGCATGCGCACGGAACGCATGACCCGGAAATAGCAGGGGAAGAGGAACACATCCGCCATGACCCAGGCGGCGGGGTTGGCCAGGCAGGCGCCGGTGAAGCCGGCGGCGGGCACCACGAACAGGGCCACCGCCGTACGGGCGGCCATCTCGCACAGGCCCGCCAGCATGGCGATGCGGGTGAAGCCCAGGCCCTGGATGGTCAGCCGCAGGATGTTCACGAACAGCAGCGGGATATAGCAGGCCGCGTTGAGGAGCAGGTACAGGGAGCCCATCTCCAGCACTTCCGGCGCGGCGGAGGGTTCAATGAACAGGCTCAGCAGCGGGCGGGAGAACAGGTATACCGCCGCCAGGGCCAGCACGCAGTAGATAATCCCGATGACGGAGACGCAGCGGAGGCCCTCGCTGACCCGGTCCGGTTTCCGGGCGCCGATATTCTGCCCGGCGTAGGTGGCCATGGTGGAAGCCATGGCGTCAAAGAAGCAGGCGAAGAACATGCTGATTTTCACCGCGGCGCTGACGGAGGCCACGGCGGAGACGCCCAGGCCGTTCACGGACCACTGGACCACCACCGACCCGATGGCCGTGATGGAGAACTGCAGCCCCATGGGCAGCCCGATGCCCAGCATCTTTTTCGCCAGGACCGGATCGAAAACCCGGTCCTCTTTTTTCATGCGCAGCACCGGGAAGCGGCGGACCATGACCCACACGCACCCGATGCCGGAAACCAGCTGGCTGACGGCGGTGGCGACGGCGGCGCCGGCCACGTCCATGCCGCAGGCGATGATCAGGAAAAGGTCCAGCACGATGTTAATCAGCGAGGCCACCACCAGGAAAACCACCGGGGTGCGGCTGTCGCCCAGGGAGCGGAGGATGCCGCTGGCCATGTTATACAGGACGCAGCAGGGAATGGCCGCGAAGATGATGCTGATGTACCGGGCGGAATACTCAATGATTTCCTCCGGGGTGTTCATGAGCCGGAGGATGGGCCGGCACAGGAGGGTGGCCGCCAGGGCGAACACAATGCTCAGGGCGCCGCTGAGGACGGCGGAATGGAATACGCACCGGCGCACTTCCTTATCGTCCTTGGCCCCGAAGGCCTGGGCCACGGGAATGGCCAGGCCCGAGCACATGCCCAGGCACATGCCGATCACCAGGAAGTTGACGGAACCGGTGGCGCCCACCGCGGCCAGCTTTTCCGGCCCCAGGTAGCGCCCCACCACGGCGGTGTCCACAAAGCTGTAGAACTGCTGGAACAGGAACCCGAACAGCAGCGGCAGCGCAAAAGACACCACCAGCTTCAGCGGCTTTCCTTCCGTAAGATCCCGTGTGAGGTTCCTGCTCATCCGATTACCTTCCTTTCACGGCCCCTTCCGGACCGTACGGGATGTTATATCACTTTCGGCAGACCGTTACAAGGGACAAAATGATAAAAAAGATGCCTTTTCAGGACATTTCCGGAAGCGTTTTCCGCGCCTGTTTTCAGGAGTGCCCGGAGGCCTTTCCGGAAGTGAAAACTGAAAGCAAGGGAGGGCAAAGGGGAGTGACATCGTTTGCGGTTTTGTGCGGACAAAAAGTGAAAACAAAATTAGTACAGCAGACAGGCGGAAGAAAAAGGTATATTAATACGTAGAAGAAATGGACGAAAGCAGGAAAGGCGGCGGAAACAGGATCCTGCGGGGGGAAAAACACATTTCAATGCCGGTCCCGGCCTGCTTCAATAACGTGAAGAAAAAACAGGAGGGAAGAATATGAAAAAACTGATTGGCTTGCTGATCATGCTGCTGCTGGTCTTCACATGCGCGGTGGCGCTGGGAGACGTGGCGATCAACACGACGAATTTCCCGGACAGTGCTGTGCGGTCCTGGGCTTCCAACCAGGACAAGGACGGGAGCAAAGGGCTCAGCGCCGGCGAAATCGCCAATGTGAAAAGCATATACGTCTTCAACGTCACCAATACGAAAGGCCTGGAACGTTTTACCTCGGCAACCTCCCTTACTCTCACCGGATCATTCACTTCCCTGAATGTGAACCCGCTGACCGCCCTGACGAACCTGGATATCGAGTCCAGCGCGCTGACCTCCCTGGACGTCAGCAGGAACACCAAACTGACCATGCTTTCCGTCATTTCCCCGAAACTGGCTGCGCTGAACCTTACGAATCATCCTTACCTGTCCGAAGCGTACCTGGAATCGGAAAAAATGACGGGAACCAATAACAGTGTCCGTTATGTCGGCTATTATGAGATCAACGGTACATACCAGAGCTTCCGGCTGCAGATCGGTTCCAACACGAAGGTCACCGCGTCCAATAACCTGGGCGTGATGATTGACAGCGCTCATTTCGAGGATGCCGCTGTCCGGGCCGCCCTGGCGGCGAAGGATAAAAACAGCAACGGCAGGCTGGGCCTGGAAGAGCTGGACTTTGTAATCAACCTTGACCTGAAAGACACGGCGGCCAGGAGCCTGAAGGGCATTGAATACCTGAAGAACCTGTCGTCCCTCTATTGCGATAATACCAAGATCACTTCCATAGACCTGACCCAAAACCCGGCAGTTGATTTTGTGATCGCGTGCAATACCCCTGTGACGGAAGTGAAACTGGCCGCGAACAGCAAGCTGAGATACCTGAACTGCATGCATTCCAAACTGGCCAAACTGGACGTGACCAAATGCGCCGACCTGGAGTACCTGGAAGTCTCCTACAGCAGCCTGAGCAGCCTGGACGTGACCCATAACGCCAAACTGGTCTCGCTTGGCTGCGGCAAGAACAACCTGTCGAAGCTGGATGTGACCCATAATGCCAAGCTGGCTTACCTGGTTTGCGCGGATAACCCGCTGAAACAGCTGGATATCAGGAAATGCCCGAAGCTGGTAAGCCTTACGAAGTCTGTCAAGCCCAAATCGGGATATTATGCTGATAAGAACAAAGCGAGCTGGCTCTGGCAGAATGATTCGGATGATGTCCTGTGCGTCAACCAGAGCGTGGAGGTGCTCGGCGCGCCGGCCCAGAAGCCGACAACGATACCCCAGCCCGCGAACAACACGCCTACCGTGAACGGCCTGAAGTATAAGATTTCCGGTTCCGAGGCCACGGTCACCGGGGCGAAGGACAAGAACGCCAAAAAGGTGAAGATCCCCGCCACCATCAAGGTGAACGGAAAGACCTATAAGGTCACCTCCATCAAGGACAATGCCTTCAAGGGCATGAAGAAGCTGACCTCCGTTGAGATCGGCAAAAACGTGAAGACCATCGGAAAGAACGCCTTCGCCCAGTGCACGAAACTGAAGACGATCACCATTAAGACGACCAGCCTGACGAAGAGCAGCGTGAAGTCCAACGCCTTCAAGGGAATTTACAAGAAAGCGACGGTCAAGTGCCCGTCGAAGAAGAAAAAGGAATACCAGAAATTCCTGGTAAAGAAAGGTGTCCCGAAGACGGCAAAATTCAAGTAAAAAACGCTGAGAAAACTGAAACGGCACGGCGGCCCCGGATTTTCCCGGGGCCGTTTTCCTTTGGGGAAACAAGGGCAGCGGCAGATGGATTTTTCAAAATAATTAAGAAAATATGTAATACTTGTAAAGAAGTTGTAACAGCGTGCAATAAACGCAAAAACCCGCCCGTTATATGGATGGTATATACCGGCCGCAATAATCATTTTTTTCAGGAGGTACCTTATGCGTAAATCCAAACTGCTGGCCTGCCTGCTGGCCATCGTCCTGTGCACTGTCTCCGTGACCGCGGTGTTCGCCGCCCCGAACAATCCCCGGGAGACGATCCAGGCCATGAAGGAAACCGCCTGCGGGATCCTGCAGGACATGGGCTACAATGTGGTCCTGGGCGATAACGTTGACTCCATCGAAGCCACAGGAAACGGCGAACTGAATTCCGTTACGATTACCACCAAAATCGGCAACAAATTCAGCCTGTCCTTCACCAAGGACGGCAAGGTGACGGAATTCAAAAACCATGCCAAAGTGAAAGCGGACAAGACCGAAAACAACCCCAAACTTAACAAAAAGACCGTGAAGAAGATTGAGAAGGCGGTCGATTCCTTCCTGAAGAAGCACAACAAGGCGCTGCGGAAGAAAATCGGGAAGCTGAAGGTGGTCAAAAGCTGGACAAGCGAGGACGGGACTTTCGTGCGGGTGCAGGATGCAAAGAAGAAGATCCGGATGGACCTGCGGATCAGCCCCAAGGTGCTGATCTGGAAGTTCAGCGATAAAACCTGATCCCGGCATACCCCGGGACGCGGGCGGGAGGAAAACCTCCCGCCTGTTTTTTTGCGTAATGAAAGCCCGGTACGGAAGCACCGGGCTGAAAAAGAAATGGCACCCTGTGGCGGAACTGAAAGGGGAAAGACTGCCCGCGTTCAGGCAGCTGCATGCGGCCCCGGACAGCGTCCGTCAGGAAGGGTGCCTGTATATGGACAAGAGGGACGTCTCCCGTCTTGTTTCGGTGGTAAGGGATCGGCGGTGTCAGCCGGCGTTGAGCAGTTCGGAACGCTTGATTCCGAAATACACGGCAATATCGTCGATCAGTTCTTCTTCCGGCACGGCGTATCCGTGTTCCCAGTTGGACACGGTACCGCGCATGAGGCCGAAAATCTCATCCAGCGCGGCTTCACTCAGGTTGCGGGACTGACGTAATTCCCGGATCTTCTGTGCAAACATTCCTGCTCCTCCCATCATAGTTGTCATATATCTTTGCCTCTTTCTGTGTTTACAGGATAGCGCCATTCCGTGAAAAAGCGGTGAACTGACTGTGAAATCAGTGAGCATCCTGTATGAACGATCCCGCAGGGGAAGGACGGTTTTCGCCGTTTTTCTCCCTGGCTTCTACTTATTAGACGATCCAGGACCCGGTTTTTGCTCACTGTTTTGCAAAAAAACATGAAAAAAACTCTGGACAATTTTGCAGGACGCGTCCGGGCCCGCGGCCGGAAAGGGCTCCGGTTGCGCAAAAAGCGGAAAAATGGTATTGTTACAGGGATGTCCTGTGTCCGAAAAAACATTGCAGATATACATAAACGGAAGTCAGACCATATGCGAAGGAGGCCCGGCGCAACATGAAAAAGCTCCTGCTGACCGCGTTCCTGGTCGTCGCGCTGTGCGCGGTGGCCGGCGTTTCCGCCGAAAGCAATTACTCTTTCCGGGAGGACTATGACGCCATTGACGAGGCAGCCAAGTCCCTGTTCTATGTGGAAGTGTACAACAAATATTCCGAATGCTATGCCAGCGCCAGCGGATTCGTGTGCTTTGACGAGCACCTGTTCGTGACCAACTTCCATGTGGTGGACGGCGCGTCCTTCCTGCGGGTCTGGGATGACGACAATAATATGTACCTCATCAAAAAGCCGGTGGCGGTGGATGAGAAGCATGACCTGGCGATCCTGAAGTTCCCGGACGGGAAATGGTATAAACCGCTGGAGCTGGATACGGAAACGGAACTGAAGCGGGGCCAGCCGGTGGTGACCATCGGGAGCCCCCGGGGATTCATGGGCACGGTGGCCTACGGCAACATCAGCGCTTTTCCCCGGGCGGGGGACTTCCGGTATATCCAGTTCACCGCGCCGACCTCCCACGGCAGCAGCGGCGGCTGCCTGTTCGCCGACAGCGGCAAGGTGATCGGCATCACCTCCGCGGGCAGCGACGAGGGGCAGAATATCGGGCTTGCCGTGCCGGCCACCTGCCTGCAGGCGTTGTATGAATCCTGGAAGAACCAGCCGGAAGCCACGGAACCGCCGGAAAACAGCGGAACAGGCAGTTCCGGCGCCATCGCGGCCCGGACCACCGCCGCCCCGGCGGTCAGGGGGCTGGCGGGCCTGACCAAAGACAGTTTCCGGGATTATTTCGACCTGGACTGCAAGGTGGATTATAAGGAGGGAAAAGTCACCTTCAGCTATACGGTGAAGCCCTCGGAGGGGACGGACGTTTCCGCGGCGGACGCGCCGGAAAGCATCTCCCTGGGAATCCGGCTCCACCTGTACAGCAGCCTGAAGTATTCCGAGTCGGAGATTGACAGCTTTGTGATTGCCGCGGAGCTGGCGAAGGAACAGGGTTACAGCGCGGAGGGCGTGGAGGAGATCACGCTGGCGGAGGAATATAAATCCATCTTCTGGGACAAGGAGATTGAAAGTGTAGAGATTACCGGGGCCGCCCCGGGATCGGCGCAGAATGCCCTCCGGGAGGAACCGCCGGCTGACGGCGGCGAAACCGCCCTGCCGGAAGGAACCCCCGTGCCGGAGGAACCGGCGGCCCGGAACCGGACGGACCTGACCGCGGAGAACTTCCGGGATTATTTCGACCTGGACTGCAAGGTGGACTGCAAGGAAGGGAAAGTCACTTTCACTTACAGGGTTGCCCCTTCAGACGGGGCGTATGCCCTGGCGGAAGGCGCGGCGGACACCGTCACCCTGGAGATCCGGCTGTACCTGTACAGCTCCCTGAAGTATTCAGAGTCGGAAATTGACAACACCCTGGTCACGGTCACCCTGGAAAAGGAAGCGGGCTATGCCTGCGAAGGGACGGAGGAAATCACGCTGCCGGAAGCGTACAGCTCCGTCTTCTGGGACAGGAAGATCGAGGGCGTGTCCGGCTGGGTGATGAAGTAAAAAGCTTTGACAGCAGCGGGCGGGGAAGGGAATCCCTCGCCCGTTCGTTGCATAGGATAGAAACAAGGTTGATT
>JAEEGL016925350.1_pt1 | contig 10234 bp, 8 predicted proteins | sample 9134231 | NCBI WGS metagenome assembly JAEEGL01 (sample SAMN16246548, study PRJNA631951) | gut metagenome | biome: gut microbiome; feature: rumen; material: fiber-attached | host: Bos | place: Iran: Karaj | collected 2018-10 | reverse complement strand
TTAACCATACCTTCGGTTTCTTTTTCGCTTTCGCCGGTGCCGGTGCAGGTCCTGATGTCGTAGTTGCTTCCGGTGCCGGTGTTCCCTGCATTTCGGGTGCTGCTGCCGGTATGACTTCCGGCTGGGGTTCCGCATTAAACTGCGGTTCTGCTGCCGGTGTCGGTTCTGTATTATAAAGCACTTCTGTTGCCTGCTCTGCAGGAGCTGCTACAGGTTCCACTATCGGCTCAACTACAGGTTCCACTACGGGTTCAACTACAGGCTCCGCTACAGCCTCAACTACAGGTTCCGCAACTGCTTCAACGACAGGTTCTGCAACTGCTTCAACAACCGGTTCCGCTACAGGTTCCACTACGGGTTCAACTACAGGCTCCGCTACAGCCTCAACTACAGGTTCTGCTACAGGTTCCGCTACCGCCTCAACTACAGGCTCCGCAACTGCTTCTGCAACAGGTGCTGCCATTTCCTGAGCAGCCGGTTCCGCAATCGGTTCCTTAACCGCTACAACTTCCGGCTGATAAACCGACTGTACTACCGGTTCTGCGACCGGAGCTGCCGGTGCCGGAGCTGCCACGGGTACTGCTGCCTCTGCGACCGGAGTTTCCGGTGCTGCTTCCGCTGCCGGTGCCGCTTCCACTACCGGTTCCGCTACAGGTGCAGCGGGTGCCGGCTCTGCTGCCGGTGCCGGAACTCCCAGCACTTTTGCACCGCAGTTCGGACAGAATTTCGAATCATCTCCCATTTTTGTTCCACACTGACTACAAAACATCTTGATTCCTCCTTTTTCACAACTGATTTCTCATTCTTCTCATCATTCATCACTGATTATTGTATTGATAACCGCTCACCGGATTTCCGTACTCATCTTCCACTCCGATTCCTTTTTCATACTCAAGCGGAAGCACATATTTCTTCCGGCAGATGGAGCACGCAAATGAAATTACCATCAACATTATCGCTGCCGTATGAAGAAATCCTAAAAACGAAGATCCGCTTGAAAGTGTCGCATACTGGCCATACGCCAAAGCATTCGAAAAAACCCGCGTCACAAAAAAAGTTAATCCGTAACTGATAAATACGGAGAGCAGACTCGGAAGAAAAGCACAGAAAATAAGGCCGCATATTTCCATTGCAATGCTTTCGTTTTTACTGTTTGCTGCATTCATAAGCAGAATCATAAATAAAAGCATAACGAAAAGACTCGCGACTCCGGTTATCATCGCAAAAATCATATAGATTAAAACGCCGTTTTCGTCGCGCGCGGAATAACCGCCGATGGACGTACCGATGAGATTCGACATATTCATCAGATAAACCACATACGGAACGGCAAATCTGCCGACAATCTGGTAAATCACCTCAATAACAACTGCAACAATGGCTGTAACACGAATGGTTTTACTCATTTTTTCCCCTTCCGATTCTGCTTAAAGCCTTATAAAACCGCTTCATCAAATCAAAACACAAACATGTATATTTTATCACATAAATCGCCCGAATTCCACTATACCGGGAATTTCATCCGTCCCGGATATAAAAATCCGTCATTTCTTTATTGACAACAAAAATACTTATATGTTAATATATCTTTCGGTGCGTAAAGCATGCTGCTGTGGCTCAGTCGGTAGAGCGTCGCCTTGGTAAGGCGGAGGTCACGGGTCCGATTCCCGTCAGCAGCTTTTTTTATTTTCAGCCGTCAGAATATGACGGCTTTTTTATTCATGATAATGTCATTTATCTTTTGTCATGCCCGCCCGGCTGTGACTATTTTGCAAGTCCGTCTCATTAAAGCGGATTCACATCCGTAAATGTCACTTCTTTTTCCTTTGAAGCAAATTTCTCATATTCTTCTTTCGTGATTTCTTCGCTTATTTCGTATGCCCATACAGGAATGCCACCGTATTCCCGGTATGCTTCCTCAATCTCTTCCCACTCTCCGTCCCCGGCACACATTAGAAAATACTGAACATCCTTCGGATCTCCGGCGGTCGGCGTATAGGTCTTCTCGGCAGTTTTAAAATACATGCCGAGATTCGGATTAAACTCCGCCCAGCCTTCCATGGCGTAATTCATGGTTCCGAAAACGCTGTATATTTTTCCGTCCTCGTAAAGTGTAATGCTTTCGCGCTCGGCCACACCAAAGGCTAAAACCGCTTTCTCCCCGTCAAAACCGTAAATGTCTTTTATTTCACCGTTATAAAGAATAATCAGTTCATCCGTTCCGTCTTTGTTCACATCGTAATAAACGTATCCGCCGCCGCCAAGGCCCTGTGCCCAGCCGGTATCCCATAACGATCTTTCGATGGGATCCACATAAGCTTCCTCGTAGCTTAATCCCTTTTCGGCAGCCGCTTTATAAATATCCAGGATATGCTCGTATGCCTCCATGGCGGATTTGCTTACGTCACTGTTTCCGGCCGTATCATATAACTCTTGCGGAATGTCCACATCAAGAAAAATCTCATCATGCTCATCTCCGCCGTACTTAACACTGTCAAGCGGAATCACCGAATAGGAATAACTGTCAAAATGAAACGCCCTGTGATGATCGGTGGTAGCAGGAGCATCATAGGTTGCCGTTGCGGTAATGATATATGCCGAATTGCCGACCACTTCACCGGTCTGAAGAATAACCGCCTGCTCTTTGTCTTTTACCTTGGCGGGATCTTTTTTGATGTATTCCGGTGCAAGCATGGTTGCACTGAATGTACTGTCAGCCCAGATTAAATCTCCGTATGTTTCATTTGATAAAATCACTTCCCCGCCTTCGGTGGAACGGATTAAGACCTCCCCCATGGCATTGATTACAAAATGATGGCGCTCTGCTTCGCCCTTTTTCGGGGCTTCCTCCGCAACAATTTCCGCTTCTCCGCCGACATCGGGATAACGGAATACCAGATAGTTCTTAAAAATACCTGTCTGGTCATAACAGCCAAGCCCCATATAAATATATCCGTCCTCCGCATAAACCTGCTCCACAATCGGGTTGGCGGTTCCGGACCACTTATCATGATAGAAAGAAGACAGATGCTGCATCACTCCGTCATCACCGATGATATAGAAATAGTATACATCGGTATTCGTATTGATGCAGGAAACCAAAAGTTTGCCGTCCACTTCATCAATATGTGCACAGTATTCGAAGGGATCAAAATCATACTCCCTGTAATTTAAGAATCCGTCGTAAACGGAAAGCGTTCCCTCGTTGAAATTGGTATAAACCAGATCATGATTTCCCCAGGCTTCCTCAATATAGCTGTAGCTTCCGACCGAAACACTTTCTTTTCCGCTTCCGTCCGGCCAGAAAGAATAAATTTCACGGAAAGACTGCACTTCGTTTGCGGAAAATTCATTCGAAAAGAATTTTCCGTTTATGTAGTAAAGCGGCCCCGTACATCCGTCATAGAAGGCCACTCCCCGCTCACCGCTTTCGGGATTATACCAGCAGACCGTGCCGTTTTCCTGCTGTTCCACAAACTGTAAGAAATTTTGGCCGTAGGTTAACATTTCCGGTTTCATATGATCCGAATAATACCGGTAATAGATAAGGCTGCCGATACGGACAAAATAACCGCCGTTATTCTCCACATCGTCTGTTGCGGCAAACTGAGGTGAAACCGGCCGGACACTTCCGTCGGACATTTCTGCCGAAAGGCCTCCCTTTAAGGCCGTTACATCATCCGGCTCAAAAAGCGCAACCAGCGGAATATCGATTTTTTCGATTTTATGGAAAGTCATGCTGATGCGCGCCTCTTCCCCCGTGTAGGCATCTTCATATCCGAGGCTGGTACGGAAAATCACCTTCCCGTCGTCATCCATAATATAATCGAAGTTCCAGTCCTGTCCGTAATCGGCAAGAATGCCTCTGTATTTTGCATAAATTGAACCGTCAGGCGTTGCGCCGATCATTCCCCTTCCGACAAAACCCGTTTTGCCGGGCGTTTTTTCATAAAGCTGGATCCGGTCCGCCTCACCGTCTGCCCCTTTCCGGATATCGATGCAGAAAAGCCCTTCCACATTTTCTTCCATCCACATTCCGTACAGTTCGTCCGGAACATGATTTTTCGGAACGGAATCTTTTTCATCCTGCGTCATGGTGACCGGGTCGGTCACATCATTGTTTCTTTCAAAAATCATGGACGTTTTATCATCCCACTGAGTGCAGAGGGTTCCGTCTTCCAAACCGATGGATAAAGAATCGCCGTCAAGCGCGATGGTTCCCTTAATCGGCACACCGTAGTATCCCGCGCGATTTCCTCTCGTGGTAAAAGGCATAAATCCGACTTCAAATTCATAACTGCCGCTTTCGGAAAAATCGCCGGCCTTTACCGGAATGATTTCGACGGCCGAATACGGCATAACGGTTAATGATGTATCATAAGCCGACTGGCTCGGTACCGCGATTCCGCACTGGGCATACAGATTTCCGTATGCATTGTACAAAGATATCGCATAGGTATCGCCGGTTTCGGATGCGCAGGTGTAAATTCCTACTGCTTCCGCAATAAAATTATCTCTTCCGTCAGCAAGTGCACCGTCCGGAATGGCAGAACTGTCTTCCGTAACAATCTCGCTGTTATCATTTCCGGATTCGGATGTCGGCTGTCCGTGTTTTGCACATCCTGCAAAACAGAAGCAAAAGAAAATCATTACACAGAAAAACAGGCCGGATATCCGTGCTGTTTTATGAGTATTCTTTTTGAAAGGATTCCTTGTTCTCTTCATTTTCGATTCTCTCCATTTTACGCTTCTCTCAATTACGATTTTATGCACCGGGCTTTAAGATCGTCTTTGTTTTGGTTTTAATTCTGGTAATGGAATTATCCACCGATTTGGGCGTTCTTCCGAGTTTCCTTGCGATTTCCCGATAGGTAAATCCCTGCAGCAGCAGCACAAAAACTTCTTTTTCCCCTTTGCTGAGTGTTTTTTCGATATTCTTTTTTAACAGGTGATAATTCTCGCGATCGATGAAAATATCCTCCGGATTGGCAAGACCGAGCCGTTTTAACGCTTCGGTTCCGGTATGTTCTTCCGTTGTCTCTCCGTTCGGATCCTCATAGTTTAAGGAAATGGAATTGTTTAACATTTCCTGTTTCTTGCGTCCGGCCTTTTCGATGGCCGTTTTGATATTGTTTTCAATACAGATTCTGGCGAAGGTGGAAAACATTGCTTCCTTCGTTTCATCAAAATCGCGAACTGCCTTGAATAAGCCGATCATGCCTTCCTGCAGCACATCCTGCTCATCCGCGCCTTTGATGAAAAATTTCCCCGCCTGAGCTTTGACAAGATTTTTGTACTTTTCGAGAAGATAATCCATGACCTCCACATCCCCTTCGCGGTACATGCGGATTAACTCCTCATCCGAAAATTGTAAATATTTTTCCCCCATCTTTTCTCCCGACAATTCCTTTTTTATTTACACAAATTTAATCCGGCAATAAAGCAGTACCGGTAATAATTGCAGATTCCGATTTACCCGGAGTACTGTCCGGAAGTCATTTGGCAAAATCCCTCTGCCTTACGATTTCGTAGCATAAAACTCCGGCCGCCACGGATGCATTGAGTGAATCGATTTGCCCCTTCATCGGAATCGAAACCGTAAAATCGCATTTTTCCTTCACCAGTCTGGAAACGCCCTCCCCTTCGCTTCCAATCACCAGTCCGATGGCTCCGGTTAAATTCGCCCTGTACATGGTCTCGCCGTCCATATCCGCGCAGGCAAACCAAAGGCCCTCTTTCTTTAAATCCTCAATCGTTTTGGCAAGGTTCGTCACCTTCGCGACCGGCAGATAGTTCAGCGCTCCCGCACTCGTTCTTGCAACCGTTGCCGTAAGTCCGACCGCACGGTTTTTCGGAATAATAATTCCGTGTGCTCCCGCCTGATGCGCGGTCCGGATAATCGCGCCAAGGTTATGCGGATCTTCGATGTTATCAAGAAGAATAATAAACGGTGCTTCGTTTTTCTCTTTCGCGGCGTTTAAAATGTCTTCCACTTCGGCATATTCATAGGCTGCGGCATACGCGATCACGCCCTGATGCTTTCCCGTTTCCGATAACTGGTCAAGTCTCTTACTATCTACATAACGAATAAGGGTGTCCTGTTTTTTGGCTTCTCTTTTAATTGACAGAATCGGACCGTCCTGACAGCCGTCCAAAATAAACAGACGGTCAATCGTCTTGCCGCTTCGAAATGCCTCCATTACGGCATTTCTGCCCTCAATTGTAAATTCATGATATCCCATTGTTTCTACTCCACTTCCGACCGGAATGCTTTGATTCCGAGTTTACATAACTTAACAGCACGTTCCTCCTGATTGGTAACATACAGATATCCCATCACGGTTTCCAGCCCGGTAGCCTTATGGTAATCCGCGATATCCGCATTCTTCGCGTGATTTGCGGTTTTTGCATTTTTGCCGCGCCGGTAATAATCTTTTTCCTCGTCGGTTAAAAGTTCCTGCGAGATCAGATATTCCGCAATCCACGCCTGCGTCTCAGCCTTTACCAGATTGCTTTTTGCTTTGTGAATCAGATTCACTTTGCAGTTTCCTTCGGAGAGAAGAACGGTCCTTACCACCAGGTCGTAAACATTGTCTCCGACAAAAGCAAGCGAAAGCACCGGGTACGAGAATAAATCACGTCCCGGCAGTTCAAATTCGTTTTCGATTAATTCATGAAATGTTACGCCCTCTTCCATTTCACACCTTCTCTGGTGTCTTCGAGCACAATTCCCTTTTCTAAAAGTTCGGCACGGATTTCATCGGCCCTTGCGAAATTTTTCTCTTTTCTTGCCGCCTGACGCTCTTCAATCAGTTTTTCGATATCGGCATCAAGAAGCTCGGCTTTACGCTCCGTCGTAATTCCCAAAATATCGCAAAGTTCGTTCAGTTCCGCCAAAAGTGCCGCATCGAATGCCGCGGATGTTTCTTCGGTAATGTTCGTATTCATGAACTTCACCAGTTCAAAAATCGCCGCAATCGCATCTGCGGTATTAAAATCATCATCCATGGCCTCCTCGTACTTGGTACGGAAACTCTTCGCTTCTTCTAAAAGTTCCCGCTCGCTTTCGGTGATTTCACCGATATTTCCCTTTGCGGCAAAATCCCTGGCGCGGTCTGCTGCCGTTAAAATTCTCTCCAAAGAATTCTTCGCAGCTTCCATCAAGTCCGCACTGAAATTCAGCTGGCTGCGGTAATGTGCGGAAAGCATAAAGAAGCGCAGAACCTGGGCATCGTATTTTTCCAGAATATCGCGCACGGTAAAGAAGTTTCCGAGGGACTTGGACATCTTCTTATTGTCGATATTTAAGAACGCATTGTGCATCCAGTATTTCGCAAAAGGCTTTCCGTTTGCAGCCTCGCTCTGAGCGATTTCATTTTCATGACGAGGGAAAATCAGATCTTCGCCGCCCGCATGAATATCGATTTCCTCGCCTAAGTATTTGCGGCTCATAACCGAGCATTCGATATGCCAGCCGGGACGTCCTTCGCACCACGGAGATACCCAGAACGGCTCTCCTTCTTTCTTCGGCTTCCAGAGAACGAAATCCAGCGGATCTTCCTTCTGGTCCTCACCGGATACTAAAAGTGCTCTCATGCCGCCCTGTAAATCGTCTAAATTTTTATGGGAAAGTTTTCCGTAATCTTTGAATTTACGCGTGCTGTAATAAACGGTTCCGTCCTTTGCCACATAAGCATATCCCTTGTCAATCAGGGTCTGAATCATGGCAAGCATTCCGTCGATTTCCTCGGTTGCCTTCGGATGTGTGGTTGCGGGTTTTACATTCAAAGATGCCATGTCTTTTTTGCATTCTTCGATGTAACGTTCACTGATGACGGAAGGGTCCACACCTTCTTCGTTTGCGGCCTTGATGATTTTATCGTCCACATCGGTGAAGTTCGAAACATAATTTACTTCATATCCTTTGTATTCCATGTATCTTCTGACCGTATCAAAAACCATCATCGGACGTGCGTTTCCGATGTGAATTAAATTATATACGGTCGGACCGCATACATACATTTTTACCTTTCCTTCCTCTAAAGGTTTAAAAGTCTGTTTGCTTTTCGTAAGTGTGTTGTAAATCTGCATTTTCTACCTCTCTCTGTTTTCCTTTATTCACAAATAAAATAAGGTTTTTCGATACATTTTAATTCATTCAGGTTTCCGCAAATCTCCTCTTCCCTGGATTTTACGTAAATCTTAAAACAATCTTCCGCTTTCTTAAATCCGAACAGAAAACGCGCCAGGTTCTCGATGGTAATCTCACCTTCCGCGGACAGCCGCTCTCCTTCGGCATTCTTCATTTCCGAATCCCCGATTTTGACGGCGGAAAGATTCCCGCCCGTCGGACCGCAGTGAAGAATATATAAACCGGCGTTTTCCACAATCCGCTCATCGTAAATTTTTAACGCCATCACGAATTCCTTCGGACATCGGACCGTCCCTAAAATCGATTTTACATCGATAATCCGCGCCATGGTCACAATCGGATCCGGTTCTTCAAGGAACAAATCCTCCGTCCTAAAATCCTCGGCGGCAAGCATAAATGAAAGCCTCTTGTCACTGAACAATGTGCTCTTCCCGTCCGCTTCGTTTATGATTTCCTGCTTTACGAGCGAATACGCAAAAATACATTCAATCTCATTTTCGCATTCCACCATATAAAGATTGCCGCCCTTTTCTTTGCAGGTCCTCTTTATATTCATCATGGTGTGTGCGGACTGAATGATGTAGCAGTCGGATTTCTCCTTCAGCGCATCATTTACAAAAATCGCCGTCCTCCCGGCATCACTTTCACCTATCGGTCGAATGACATATTCTTTCGAATCCTTCACCGAAAGATGAAACGCCTCGTCCGTTTCGTTCGCATTTTTCAAAAGTGCATCTGTCAGGCGAAGTCCGTTAATCCGGTAATTTTTCCGCTGTTCCACATCCACGAATCCGTAAGGAATAAAATACTTCTCTTCCATCGGACGAAGGAACGTATACGGTTCCCCCTCGCTTTGCATACACTGGAACGCTTCTTTCATCAGCGTATCCATGTTGCCGCGACGACGGAATTTCTCCTTCGTAAAAACATTCTTTATTTCACAAAGTTCCTCTCCCCTGCTCGTATAATGCGGAGCAAGATACAAAGAACTTACCGTCTCTAAATTTTCCTTGCCGGCAAAAACCAGATTGTCGCCTTCTGCAAGATAAACAATTTCCATATTCGACACCTCACACCTTACTGCATCCTGCGCAGGTGCTGCAGTTTGGCGTTACCGCATAGGATACCATCTCATTCGCTTCCGAAATCATGCAGACAGCCTGTGAGGAAATGCCCTCTCCTGAGCCGGTAAATCCGAGCCCTTCTTCCGTGGTGGCTTTCACATTCACCTGCGAAATATCCATTCCCAGCGTATCTGCAATATTCTTTCTCATTTCATCAATATAAGGACGCATTTTCGGAGCCTGCGCGATAATCGTGGCATCAATATTGTTGATAAAATACCCTTCCGTTTCGAGCAAATCTCCCACATGTTTAAGAAGAATCAGACTGGAAATTCCTTTGTATTTCTCATCCGTATCGGGAAAGTGTTTTCCGATATCGCCGAGTGCTGCCGCGCCAAGCAGGGCATCGCTGATTGCATGAAGAAGAACATCCGCATCGGAATGTCCTAAAAGCCCTTTCTCATACTCTATTTTCACGCCGCCGATAATCAGATCACGGCCTTCGCACAGGCGGTGAACATCATATCCCATTCCAACTCTCATAACCAACCTCTTTCATAGGTAATAATAAACAGATTAACCGATTTAGTTTATCACATTTTTCTTAAAAATTCCAGAATCCCGTGCCGGTTTCCTCATCCTGCCTGCGGCCGATGGTTCCGCCGACAACCGGGCGAAGTTCGATTTCGCCCGTATATAAAACGGTCGTGGATTTTAAATGCCCTCCGATGGTTTTATGTTCGCCGTTTTCCATATAGGCAAACATGGCATGTGTATGATGGCAGAGGTTTCCTTCTTCATCGGAAATGATATTTCCCATCAGGGAAACCAGTTCGAGCATTCCGGAAATGCTTTCCGTTTCGAACCGCCCTTCGTCCGGATGAAAAATCTGAATTTCGGCATTTTTGCATCCGCCGATTCCGCTGTAAATTGCGCTTTTAATCCGCTCTTTTTCACATACTTTCAAAATGGACGAAATCACCTCATCGTCCCGGTCGATTCGAATATAATAAGTTTC
>JAEEGL016280897.1_pt1 | contig 10234 bp, 10 predicted proteins | sample 9134231 | NCBI WGS metagenome assembly JAEEGL01 (sample SAMN16246548, study PRJNA631951) | gut metagenome | biome: gut microbiome; feature: rumen; material: fiber-attached | host: Bos | place: Iran: Karaj | collected 2018-10 | reverse complement strand
TTCCCTCACTATTGCAGAGCCGACCATTCCTCTATGTCCGGCTACATAAATCTTTGCATTTTTTTCCATTGCGTATTTCTCCAATCAAACTTCAAACTACAATACTCTATTTTACTCTATTTTCGAGATTTTTTCCATTTTAGCGAAGGGCTGGCAGAAATCCTTTTTTAAAAGTGTCTCCGGCCATGGTAAAGCCCTGCGGATTCGGGGTTGACGGGAATGCATCATAGCCCGTTCTGTCGCCCTCCAGCGGATAATAGATAACCTCATTTCCTGCTGTTATCTGCCCGACTTCATATTTGTTATAGTCCTGCTGGGTCAGAAGATATTCTGCTCTAAAGCGCGGCAGGTCATCCTTTATGAGCACTCCCAGCTTAAACAGCATGAATACTGCGAAAAGAACCACAACTGCCTTGCAGACATATCCCTTTATGTTAAGACCAAGTCTGTTGTAAAGCATGATAATAAATCGTCCCACAAGTATTGCCACCGGGAGCCAAATATATATGCACCCGTATCTTATAAGCGGCGATGTGAAAATAAAGTATAAAAGCGCAATATACGCTATGCCTTCAATGAACAGAAAATCCTTCAGTGATACTGCTCTTCTGTTACTCATGTGAAAGACCTTTGAGATCTTTTCACCTTTACCGGAACTCTTTTTTCTTCCCACAGTCACTTTTGATACCGCATAGTAGACCATGCATCCCACAAATACCGGGAAGCAGATTAAATCCATGATGAGCATCAGCTTATTGAACATGGATATTCCTGAAAACCACATGGGGAACCACTCGGCAAAGGGAACGCCATACATGGCCACATCAGTAAAGCCCCTTCCGTATGCAGTGATCTCATGCGCGTCGCTGAGAGCCGTTTCAAAGGGCACCTTCCATGCAAAATTAAACAGATCCACTCCCGTGAAGGGATAAACCAGCCAGCCTGTCATAACCACATTCCTGATGAAATAGGGAAGTGCTATAAAAATGCAGAAAAGAACACAGAGAGCGATAGGCTTGACTGCCTCTTTTTTCTTTCTCCTGATTATCCTTGCAATGGGATATATGGCCAACAGAACCAGCGGCGCAGCTGAAAGCTTGATTGTCGTCACATATACCGCACAGACTGCCAGAAGGGCATGCGGCAAAAAGGCTCTCTCATGCGCAGCATAGAGATCGAGCCAGTGAATGACAATATAAAGCACCATGGTAGCCATGAAATAATCAGAAGCGGGTGAAACAATCTCATCAAAGATCGTAAACAGATAATAGATGGCTATAAACCTGACAAAATCGGATAAGATCGGCTGTCTTCTTCTGACTATGCTAACGATATCCGCACACTGCCATGCAAGCAGAAGTGCAAAGTAGCCTGCCATGGTATGCATGGATTTTCCGAGAAAAGCTCCGCTGTAAAGAGCAGAGAGCGCAAAGGACGCACTGTTGTAGCCAAGTCTTACATGCAGATTGCCGAGCCCCTTTACCATGCCAAATTCCTCTATCCACCTGATAGCCTGGGCATGATAAAGATCCGTATCATAATGTATAAGCCCATGGGAAGTTCCATAGGCCATCAAAAGAAAAATCAGCACATAAAGCCACATGCTCTTTGAGCTGCGGGCTTTCGAAAACCCGTCAGAGAGACTCTCCATAATGTCACTCCCATACTCAAAAAAGAGCAGCACGCAGGAGAATATGAGCAAAAGGTTTGCTGCGATGGAAACCTTGCCGACTATACTGTAAAATTCAGCAAATACGTTTACCATCAAAATTCCGGCAACCAGAGCACTCTCAAAGTACCTGTAAGAATAAGTTATCTTCTTCTGGCCTTTATCAGTAAGCATGCATCCAATGCCGGAAATCCCTCTAAGGGTTGAATATCCGATTATATATGTAGTTATAAGCACATAGATCCAATTAACTATTACAGCAAGCATTCAGGCTGTTATCCTTATCAAAGAATATTTTTCAAATATCTCTCTATTGCTTCATGCCAGTCCGCAAACATAAAGTCGGACGTGAGCTTAAACATATAATTCTCAAGGATTGAATAAGCCGGTCTCGGAGCTGCCTGAGGATTCTTGGCTGCATACTCCGCACTTGTGACATGATTTACCTTTGTATTTTTTCCGGCAATTCTGAAAATCTCTTCAGTAAAATCTGCGCAGTTGGTATCACCCTCGAAGGTGACATGGAAAAGACCGTAGTTTTCAGTCTCAAGCAGATAATGAATTGCTTTCGCAAGCTCATAGGTACTTGTGGGAGTTCCAAGCTGATCGCATACAACGCTCACTTCATCAAGCTTCTCTGAAAGTCCAAGCATTGTCTTAACAAAGTTTTTACCGTCGCCGTAGAGCCATGCTGTTCTGATAGTGAAGTAATTTCTTGCAAACTTCTCAACAAACTGCTCACCGGCAAGCTTGGTGATTCCATACTTACTTACGGGGCCTGTCTTATCAAACTCTGTGTAGGGCTTATTGCCGTCGCCTGCAAAAACATAATCGGTAGATATGTGAACAAGCTTTGCGCCTATCTCTGTAGCGGCGATAGAAAGGTTTCTGGGGCCTATGGCATTGATCTTATACGCAAGATCAACGTCGCTCTCCTGAGCATCAACCGCAGTATATGCCGCACAGTTGATTATCGCATAGGGCTTTACATCCCTTGCAAGCTTAACAACATCATCAACGTTTGTAATATCAAGAGGTGTTATTCCATCTCCCTGAAAAACGTCTGTATTTACAAGCTCATATTCGCCTGTATTTCCAATCTCAAGATTAACGGCTCTTCCAAGCTGGCCGTTGCATCCTGTTACAATAATTTTCTTCATGAGGCTGTCCCTTCCATACAATACGCAATCGGACGACATAAATGCCGTCCGTTTAAGTATCAGTGTTTATTCTCCGAGTCCGTTCTCAATAGCTTCGACTAAAGCGTCCATAGCTTCCTTCTCGTCCGGTCCCTCGCATTTGAATTCAAGCTCATCTCCGCATTTGATACATGCACCAAGTACACTAAGTACGCTCTTGGCATTGGCTGAATTCTCGCCATACATAAATGTTATGTGTGATTTAAAGTTCATGGCGACTTTACATAAATTTCCGGCAGGGCGAAGATGCAGCCCTGTGGGGTTTTTAATAATCACCTTTTTTGTAATCATAATAATTTCCTCTATCTAAAGCTGTTCTCCCAAAAGATTACAGCATAACGTCCTGAATAAGTTCTGCCAGCTTCTTAGCTTCCTCATCAATAACCTTCTGATCCTTACCCTCTATCATTACACGAACAAGAGGCTCTGTGCCTGAAGGTCTGATGAGAACTCTTCCGTCTCCTGCAAACTTCTTGTCGAGCTCCTCAATAGCTGATGCTATCTCGGGATATTCCATGTAGTGATCCTTCTTGTGGGTAGGTACGGTAGCATTGTAAAGTGCCTGAGGCATAACAGACATAATCTCTGAAAGCTCGGAAAGCTTCTTGCCTGTATCCTTCATAACCTTGAGTAGGTGAAGTGCTGAAAGAAGTCCGTCACCTGTGGTGTTGTCATCAAGGAAAATTATGTGGCCTGACTGCTCACCTCCAAGGTTTGCTCCAATCTCTTTCATGCGCTCAAGAACGTATCTGTCACCAACCTTGGTCTTCTCAATCTTGATGCCCTCGCGCTCTCCCATTTTGAAGAATCCGAGGTTACTCATTACGGTTGCGACTATTGTATCGCCCTTAAGCTCGCCTCTGTCCTTCATATGCTTACCGATGATAGCCATGATCTGATCACCGTCAACGAATTTACCGTTCTCATCAACAGCAAGGAATCTGTCAGCATCACCGTCGAAAGCAAGTCCTATATCTGCCTTCTCCTTTACAACTCGTCCCATGAGCTCTTCCATGTGAGTTGATCCGCAGTTGGCATTGATGTTTGTTCCATCGGGACTTGTGTGAATTGCGATCACCTGCGCACCTGTCTGTCTGATAGTCTCGACAGATGTATATGAGCTTGCGCCTTCAGCGCAGTCCATGACAATCTTCATTCCATCAAGTCTTACATCCACACAGTTTAAATTGTGGTTAATATACTCTTCTCTTGCATCAGTGCGGTTCTTGATCTTACCTACACCTGCACCTGTGGGCATCTTCACGCCCTCGAGATTATTCCTTATAAGTTCCTCGATCTCATCCTCCATGGAATCGGGAAGCTTGAATCCGTTACCATCAAAGAACTTGATACCGTTAAATTCCATCGGATTATGTGATGCGGAAATAACAACTCCGGCATCCACACGATATTTCTTTGTAAGGTATGCAACCGCAGGTGTGGGAAGTATTCCGACATTAACTACGTTTGCTCCCACTGAGCAGGCTCCCGCCATAAGTGCTGCAGCAAGCATATCACCCGAAAGTCTTGTGTCGCAGCCAACCATGATAGTAGGTCTGTGCTGGTTCTCTTTTGAAAGCACATAGGCTCCTGCCTGACCAAGCTGCATGGCAAGCATGGGTGTCAACTCGTCATTAGCTACGCCTCTGACGCCGTCTGTTCCAAATAATCTTGACATAAAATCCTCCAAAAATTACTCTTCCGCAGTTGTCTTTGTAAGTGTAACGGTCACATCAACCGTATCCGATGTTGTTACTCCGCCCGGAAGTGACAGTGAAATAGTTGTACTGTGTGTTCCTGCTGCTTCCGTACCTTCGACATCAAAGAACTGGGAGATATCAACAACTCCGGTTACATCGCTCTCATTGATTGCATTAATATTCTCTGAGAGTCCGCTTACCGTCAATTCAAAGGTCTCTTCCGTTTCGGCGATCTCCGCCTCATATCCCTCAGGGATATTGATAAGCTCGATCTGACTGAACGGAACATTCAGAGTCTTGGCACTCTTCTTGTCTATATATGCAACAACTGTGGCAATACCATTGAAATCTTCATCACCAAAGCTTACATTGCCGGGAAGGTATCCCGAAAGGTCTATCGTGGTTGACAGATCATCTGTAAGACCGGTTATATCAAGCGCATCATCCGCTACAGTAATGGCATCAATCTTGTTGAGGACTGACATTCTTCCTGCGAGGAGCACGCTGTCAGGGCTTGACTCAACCTTGCCCGTAGCAACATATCCATCTGCAGGAACTCCGGATACCTGGTAAGTAATCGGAACTCTCTTGGTCGCGAGGATGGTTACGCTCACGCCGACGGATGTACTGCTAAGCTTAAGGTTGTCCTTTGAAACCTCTTCACCATTCTCATCGTACAAATGAATCTCAGCATTTGTTCCGATGTTGGTGGTATAGCCCGTAACCTCTACGTTTACCGAAGCAGACTTGACGCTCTGGACAATTGACTGCGCACCGGTGATACGTATCTGGTTCTGATCAGTAACAACATCACCTATTATATACCCATCAGTCAAGGTACCTGTCGTGGTAGCTGAAATCGCCAGTGTTTTAGAGTCTCTTCCCTCTATACTGAGCATAACGGAATCGATACTTCCATTGATGCTCTGAATCTGATTGCTGTATTTATTTGTGGAAAGCTGAATCGGCACATAGTATGTACCGTCAATATTGGTAGTATTCTCAAGGTCTGCTATCGCAACGACGTTATCCCTGCTAAGGGAATCCACTATGGATCTCGGTGCGTAAACCGAAACAATGGAAATAACATCACTGTCCTCAAGGACCTGATACACCTGATTGTTGTCCGTTATACTGTTTGCATTTCTGAAAGTGACCGGAACATTGCTGAATCTGACAGAATCAACAGGGTCACTGATGTTTGTAACCAGGAACCAAAGAAGTGCGGCAAATAGAAGCGAAGCAATCTTCAGCCCCAAGTTGGCAGTCAAGTTAAGCTTCTTCATTTCGCCTTTCCTTTCACTTTTTTGTTACTCTTTACTTTTTTCTTTTTGTCCTTTTTGTCTTCAGCGGTCTTGTTCTGGATCTGTCTGAGACGTTCTCTTAGTCTCTCACTGTCCACGGCTCTCTCAAGTTCGCCCATGTAAGCGACACTGATCTTACCTGTCTCCTCTGAGACTATGATCGTAAGTGAATCCGTAACCTCAGAAACACCGACACCTGCACGATGTCTTGTTCCAAGCTCCTTACCAAGTTCCATATTGTCGGAAAGCGGAAGGTAGCATGTTGCCGAAGTAATCCTGTCTCCTCTCACGATAACAGCTCCATCATGGAGAGGTGTGTTATGCTCAAAAATATTGATAAGAAGCTGACTTGAAACAACTCCGTCAATATCAATACCCGTTCTCTCATATTCGCTAAGAGATGAGAGCTGCTCAATAACAATGAGCGCACCTGTCCTCACCTTCGCCATCTCGATGCAGGCCCTGATGATCTCATTGATAGTTTTATCCGAGAATCGTCCCTCTTCAGTTGTGTCAGCGAAATTGAAAAGTCCGTGGAAAAAGTTTCTTCTTCCGATCCCTTCGAGAGCCTTTCTGAGTTCAGGCTGAAGAATGACAACCATTGCCGTTACTGCAATTCCGAACACCTTCTCAACTATCCACAAAATAGTCGTCATGTTGAAGAAAGCTGCAATAACTATAAAGACAACAATAACTACGACCCCTTTTAAAAGGGACCATAGTCTTGTATTTTTGGCCCAAACCAGAATATGGTAGATCAGGAAAGCTATGATCAGCATCTCTACTACATCGAGAGCCCTGACCGACGGCATATGCAGGTTTGTCAGATTGTTTTCAAGAAAAAATCCGATTTGTTGCATCTAAATTACTCGCCTCTGTCTTTACCTCTGTAATCCCTGCCGGCGTTAGATCCGCTTATTTTCTTAACCTTCGGCGCCGGAGTGGAAACCGTTACCTTCGGAACGGCTTTTACATAATAGTAGTACTCATCGTCCTCAAACTGTACCTTCTCAATTCTTGTATAGTCCAGATTGAAAGCAAAGAACTGAAGCACCATGAGTAGTGCTATTGAAACTATTGTCTGTACGATAACCCCTATAAAGGAGAGCCCTGTCGAATACATCATGTCGCCAACAAGCAGGCACACGATATCGGTGAGCGCTCCAGCGATAATTGCTATTGTCCATGCATGATCAACAGACATGCGTCTTATCACATACACAACAGCAAGTGTAATTGCAAAAGCTACTATAAACACCCACATGCGCTTATTTGAAAGAAGCTCTGTAACGATGGTCTGAAACTGAGCTGCTGATTCTTCCATCTGTGAACCCGAGAGAGTTGTGGCATTAGCAGAAATGTAATTCACAAGAAACGCCACGATCACTCCAAAGGACATGGACACGATTGAAGAAGGTGTTCCCATAAGCCCAAGTGCTATAGGCATCACATAAGGGACACTTAGGTAGAAGCACATAGGTGTCAGCATTACAGCTATTGTATCTTTCGGTGAAAACCTGAAATACAGCAGAAACATCAAAAGAAAAACTATAAGTGCAACAGCTGCGCACAGTAGATTTAACTTAAAGAGATGTGCCAGAATAAATCCGGCTGAAATAAACACCATGAAGTTCAGCGGCATTATGGAGCACAACAGTGCAGCCATAAGCAATATGGGCAATTTCGTCAGATTAGTCTGGTATCCGATCTTGCTGCCGATCATGCTAAACGCAATCAGCGAAAGCAAAAATTTCCATACATATGTGATGTACAGTTCGTATTTAACATAAAAGTTCTTAATATATTCACGCAGTTCAAGTAAAGACGTCATTTTTCCTATTCCTTTTCATACATTCTGCCAAGTCTCTTAAGGCACGAATAATATGCTCTCATATTTTTTCGCATCTGTCTGTAGCGAATGGAATAAATGATGTACGAAATCACTGAATATACGGCTACAAGCACAATGTAATAGACCAAATACTTCCGGGCTGTTGCTGCGATGTCTGTGTTGTAAACATCCTGCAGCACATCAGAAAAATGATACATCACATAGGCAGCGACCAGTATCAGATATACCACAGTGGCACTGATAATTGACTTCAGCACCTGGAATCCGACATAGTCGCTGCGAAAGTACGAGTTTATAGCGTTATTCTCTTTCCCCTCTCGCTGCTCGTAAGCAGCCATCCTGGTCATCAGGATTACTCTCTCCTCGTTTAACATATAATCCTCAAGTTTTAAGAAATTTCATTCCGGAACTGGAATCAGGCTTCTGCTGCTTCTTGGCTATTTCAGCTGCAAGTGCCTGCTGACGCTGCTTGACAGTATCATTAAGCGCATTCGTTACCGTTGCCTTGCACTTAGCGCAAAGTCTTCCCGTAACTATACGCGTTCCACAATTCTCACAAGTAATCTGTATAGGTGAATCCTCAGTAAACATGAGTCTCTCTTCAAGGATCCACTTCTTAAGCTGCTTGGTGGTCACATCGCACGCTTCAGAGATCTGCCTTAGTCCGCTTCCGGGATTCTCCTGAATGTACGACTTAACCTGTTGGAATTTCTCCTCCAGTTCTTTCTTACACACATCACAAAGCGGATCACCTGCAATGTAGTTAAACATTTTGCCACATCTTGCACAGTTTCGAATATTACTCATGATATCCTCCTATTTGCAGTGGTCTTTTCACACCACCTGGCCTATTGCAAGCGTAACAAAGAATATCCTATCCACTCCGCGTTTCCGGAATTCTCTTGCGAGCTCGTCCATAGTACTGCCGGTCGTGTAAATGTCATCAATAAGGATAATACACTTAAATTTTACATCATTTTGGCTTATATTGAAAGCCTTTTTCAAATTAGAGCGGCGCTCGGAGGAGTCGAGCATCTTCATCGGAACCGTATCCCTGACCCTCTTCGCGACATCGTTTCTCACGGGAACCCCAAGCCTTTTTCCCAGAGCATCAGCGAAAACCGCCGCCTGATTATAGCCTCTTCTGCGCTCCTTTGTCTCATACATCGGAATGGGTATTATGGCGTCGGCGTGCATGCCTCTCATGGCTTTTCCAAGATACTTCATGGCAGCCTCCGCATAAAAATCCGCATACTCCCGTCTTCCGGAATACTTGAACCTGTATACCGATCCCGACACGGACCTGTACCTGAAAACGCCAAAGCCCCTGTCAAAGTAATGCTTCGTCTTCATGCAGTCATCGCAGTACTCAATATCAGGATTTTTTATCGGCTTTCCGCACTTCATACAGATTATTCGCCCTGCCGGCTTTATAACCCTTCGGCAGTCATCATGAATCAGACCTTCCTTTCGCCTGACAATACCATCACACACAGGACATCTTCTGGGATACAGAATGGAAATGACCCCCTCGAATATATCCTCAGCCTGCATCAGCCACCTCCATGATGCGGGCCTTAAGTCCCGTATAGCGCCTGAGCTGCTCCTCATTCCCGATCATGGTGTTAAGAGTCTCTGTATTTCCAAGAACCACAACGCATTTCTGCGCCCTGGTCACTGCAGTATAGAGAAGGTTCCTGTTAAGCAGCATCCTCGGCCCTCCAAGCAGCGGCAGGATCACGGCGGGATACTCGGAACCCTGCGATTTATGGATGGTTATGGCATAAGCGTGCTCCAAGTCCTCAAGCTCGGAAAACGGATAGGTCACACACCGTCCCTCATCAAACTCGACCGTAAGCTCCTTCATGGGAATGTTTATATCCTTCACAACACCCATATCTCCGTTGAAAACACCAAGTCCCTTGTCTGTTACAACGCCGAATTTTCCGTATACCTCCCACTCGGCCTGATAGTTGTTATGGATCTGCATCACCCTGTCACCGACTCTGATTATCCTGTCTCCGTGGGCGTACTCTTTCTTATTGTCATCCGCAGGATTTAAATATCTTTGTAAAACAGCATTCAGTGTCTGTGCTCCGAGCGGCCCTCTTCTCATGGGAGTCAGCACCTGGATGTCCTCAGATCCCGCTTCAACGTACCCGGGGAGCTTATCCCTTATAAGCTCTATCATGTGCTTATATATCACATCCGCATTGTCTCTTTTGAGGAAAAAGAAATCCCTGCTCTTATTGTCCAGCTTTATCGGCTCTCCGTCCTTTATATGGTGAGCATTCATGACTATGTCACTCTGCTGCGCCTGACGGAAGATTTTCTTTAGAGTGATTGTGGTAAAGTTGCCGCTCTCAATGAGGTCTCTCAGTACCTGTCCCGGTCCCACGCTGGGAAGCTGCGAGCTGTCACCCACAAGAATAAGATGGGTTCCCGGTATTACGGCTTTAAGCAGAGCTGAAAACAGGTGCATATCCACCATGGACATCTCGTCGATAATG
>JAEEGL015482630.1_pt1 | contig 10234 bp, 10 predicted proteins | sample 9134231 | NCBI WGS metagenome assembly JAEEGL01 (sample SAMN16246548, study PRJNA631951) | gut metagenome | biome: gut microbiome; feature: rumen; material: fiber-attached | host: Bos | place: Iran: Karaj | collected 2018-10 | reverse complement strand
TTTGGAATATGCAGTTGAGATGAACAATCTCATTAAGCTTGAGATGAGTGGAGGCTGATAAGATGGATTTAAATATGAAGGTCAATCATCTTCCGGCACTGACATATAGATTCTTAAAGTCCAATGAAGGCCAGATTGATGTAAAAGACTTATATATAGAAAATACAAAAACACCGGAGCCCGAGAACGTTCCTGCTTCAGTGAATGTTAAGGCAGATGCCACTGAGGCAGATGTTAAAGGGCTTTTCTCCGGAGTAAATGCAAAGATAAAAGAGAAGCTTGTAGATCTCCCCGGACCAAACGGAGATACAGCACCTCTTAATGACGCGCAGACAGTTCGCACCGGTATGGGCGTTGAAATTGATAAGCTCATGGCTGAGATGAATGTCCCTGTAACAGTTATTACTGCTTCCGAAGGGGAAAAGATTGAGCAGCCAGTAGTAATCAGATATTCTCTCAAGGATGGCGAGTGCGCACTTGGAAGCCAGGTTATCCATGCTAAAAAGGATTCATAGATCACTGTAATCATGGAGTACAGCTCTGAGGAGAATGCAAAGGGATTCCTTGGAATTCAGACAAGACTTCTTGCAGAAGAAGGCGCAAAGATCAACCTTGTAAAGGTTCAGATGCTCAGCGAAAGCATTGTGCATTTCGATGATATCGGTGGTGTATGTGATGACAAGGCTGACATCGAGACAATTGGAATGCAGCTCGGAGCGCTTAACACATGGGGTGGCTGCAGAGTAACACTCCTTGGTAGAAAGAGTAAGTTCAACAATCACACAGGATACCTGTGCAGACATAAGCAGACATATGACATGAACTATGTTGCTGATCAAATCGGTCAGAAGACAGATTCAAACATGGTCTTCCGCGGAGTTCTTCTTGATGAAGCAACCAAGATTTTCCGTGGAACTCTGGATTTCAAATCCGGAAGTGCAGGTTCAGTAGGAGATGAGCAGGAGGATACACTTCTTCTCAGCCCTGATGTAATCAACCGAACTATGCCTATGATCCTTTGCCAGGAGGAGGATGTGGACGGTCGTCACGGCGCCACAATCGGTCAGCTTGGTGATGATATCCTGTTCTACATGCAGAGCAGAGGTATCGGCGAGGAAGAGGCTAAGAAGCTTATGATCCGTGCCCGCATGGAATCAATTGCAAGAATGATCCCCGACGAAGCACTGATCGTAAGGATTCAGCAGTATATAAGAACAATTTTGTAAACCATCATCGCCTTCTCCCTTAAAAGGGAGAAGGTGTCAGCGTAGCTGACGGATGAGGGTTAAAGGAGCAGCAAATGCCAACACCTGAAGATTTCCGCAAAGACTTCCCTATACTTTCAAAGGGAGACTACATATATTTTGACAACGCCGCAACATCGCAAAGACCGACAGCCGTTGTAGAAGCTATTAAGGATTTTTATGAGAACGCCAATGCAAATCCTTTAAGAGGTCTTTACGACTGGAGCGTAGAAGCTACAGACAGATATGAGAACGCAAGAAAAACCGTTGTTTCCTTTATCGGAGCTTCCAGTACAGAAGAGATTATTTTTACAAGAAATACAACAGAGTCCCTTAACCTTGTAGCCTACAGCTACGGAATGGAGAACGTCTCCGAAGGAGATGAGGTTGTAATCTCTGTTATGGAGCATCACAGTAACATCCTTCCCTGGCAGATGGTTTGCCGCGAGAAAAAGGCAAAGCTTGTATATTTAGAGCCGGACGAAGAGGGCGTTATCACTCCCGAGGAATACAAGAGCAAGATCACAGACAAGGCAAAGATCGTATCAATCGGTCATGTTTCAAATGTATTTGGTATTACAAATCCTGTTAATGAAATAGCTGCCTATGCTCATGAAAAAGGTGCTACAGTAGTAGTAGACGGAGCTCAGGCTGCACCTCATATTCCTGTTGATGTTAAGGATATTGATGCAGATTTCTATGCATTCTCAGGCCATAAACTCATGGCACCTATGGGAATCGGTGTTTTATATGGCAAAAAGGCAATACTTGAAAATATGAAGCCCTTCCTTACAGGCGGTGAGATGATCGAGTATGTAACAAGAGAAGATGCAACCTACGCTGAGCTTCCTCACAAGTTTGAGGCAGGCACAGTAAATGCAGCAGGTGCAGTTGGACTTGATGCAGCAATTAAGTATCTTCAGAAGGTTGGTTTTGACTTTATAAAAGAGCAGGAAGATAAGCTCACAATCCGCATGATGGAGGGAATGAAAAAGCTTCCTTACATTAAGATCTACGGTTCATCAGATCCCGAGAGACACAGCGGAATTGTTACATTTACAATAGATGGGGTTCATCCTCATGATATTTCTTCAGTGCTTAATGATGATCATGTATGCGTAAGAGCAGGTCATCACTGCGCACAGCCTCTGATGCAGTTTATTGGAGCCGGCTCTACAGCAAGAGCAAGCGTTTACTTCTACAACACAGAGGAAGAGGTAGACAGATTCCTTGAGCATCTTGCAAATGTAAGAGGCTTCATGGGATATGAAGATTGAAAGGTAAGACAATGGATTTAAAAGGACTTTACAGAGAAATCGTTAATGAGCATAACCTTCGCCCTACTCACAAGGGTGACATGGAGAACCCTGATCTTGTTCTCAGGGGCGTAAATCCCAGCTGTGGAGATGACATAACACTTCAGCTTCGCATAGTTGATGGTGTTATTGATGACGCTATGTTCGCAGGTTCAGGCTGTGCAATCTCTCAGGCATCAGTAGATATGATGGCTGATCAGATTATCGGCAGATCTAAGGAAGATGCAATTAAACTTGCCGGAACCTTCATGGGTATGATCAAGGGCGAGATAAAGGACGAAGAGGAGTTAGAGGAACTTGATGAGGCAGCAGCTTTGCAGGATATCTCTCACATGCCTGCACGTGTAAAATGTGCAGTACTTGGATGGAAGACCATGCAGGAAATGCTTGAGCATCCTGAAAAAGCTGGTGAAGTCTCTACTGAAAACCAGTAATCTATTGCCTTCCCCAGAGGGGGAAGGTGTCCGTGAAACGGACGGATGAGGGGACTGTTTTTCACAAATTCTTCACAATGCATTAAGGTTCATTTAAGTTTAGGGGATTAAGATAATATCATCAAGAGGAACAAAGAACCCCCTTTGATCCTCTCCGCTCCGCTTCGGTCGTTGCTGAACACGCATCCACCGGATGCGTAGCAACCTCATAAGAACACTTTTCTTCATAACACTGGCCAGGCTCTTCGTGACGGAGCCTGGCTTTCCTCATGTTTTGAATTCAGTTCCCTTCAATAACTCATAAGCTTTTTTATAATTTGCCAGTCTTTTCTCCTTTAAGGCATATTCTAACTGTCCGATGACCTCAGGGTTATCAAGGACTTTTACAGCTGAGGGAATGTACATTCCGGTGGTGTCGCCTTTGATTTCAGCCATAACGTCACGTAGACCTTTTCCTGTTATATAGCTTCTGCCAATAAGGTCGGTGGCAGCGTCGATACTGTCTGCGATTTTTAAGATGCCGGATATAGTATCAACTTTCTCGTCTGCAACCTTTGGATAGCCAAGGTCATTGCTCCAATATCTGTGATGATTCTCAGCAACCTTAGCGTATGCTCTGGTGGATGGATACTTCTCAAGATATGAACGTCCCATAAGTGTGTGCATTTTTATGATGTCCCGCTCGCTGTCAAAGAGGGAGCGTCCATAGGTGAAGATGGTATCTATCTCTGCTATTTTCCCAAAGTCATGACAAAGTCCGCAGTGGTAAGCATAGTCCAGGATTACTGCTTCTTTTTCTTTTACTTCAGGCACATCCGTGCAATCGCATATCCCGATAAATTCAGATGGAGAATCAGCGATAACATATTTTGTAAGTAGCTTAGTTATGTCAGCCACCTGTAATGAGTGAACGTAGGTCGGCGGATGAAGGGCAGCAATACACTTTAAGCCCATGGTTTCAAAGGTCATAACCTCTGGAATCTCGATGAACTCTTCAAGGAATCCAATAAGATATTCCTGAAGATAGTTGAAGGCATCCATATTTACGGACTTAAGGACATAATCAATTACACGATCATAGATTTTTCTGATGGTTCCTATCTCAGAGGTCGACAGATTTTTACTGTCCAGAGTTGCCATGTATTCAGCGGGGATCAGAAGGTTCATCTGAACGGAATACATATCATATTCGAAATTGCTGAACTTGTCATAAAGCTTTAAAAGTGAATCCTGGTATAAATCCTTTTCCAAAAGCCCTGCAAAGTAGCGATTTCTTAAGAGAATAAGTCTGTAGTGGGCTTCAGGGAGCTTGTTTCTTATTTCTGTTGTATTTTCATCCCACATTTTTTCAAGGATTTTCAGATGCTCGCAGATGCAGGCGCATTGCTTCTTTGAAAAATGCCATCTGTTTCCGCGCTCTGTAAGCTGTCCCATGTGTTCGAGACACCTGAAGAGATGCTGATTCCAGGGATAGCCTGGAGTCTGTTCGATGTAGAAGGTGTCACTTGAAAGAAGGATTGCATCCTCAAGGGCTTTATACCTGATCTCGTTGGTATCTTCCTCCGCGAAAAAAGTATCGTAAAGAGCGGCATAGAATTTCACCGCGCGAATTATCTCCTTTTTACCAACAAGACTAAGGGAGACGAAGTTCTCTTTTTTAAGAAGGTTCTTGGCTTCATCAGCTGCTTTTAAACCTTCATCTCTGTAGAAGGAGTTAATATCATGGGATTCTGTGAGTCTGGCAGTTCTGTTTACGTTTGCGTAGCAGACAGTTATATGCATGTTTAGCTGCTTGGCGTAGCCTTCAAGATCATCGAGTAGCAAGAACTCAGACAGAAGCCTTTTTGAAATTTCGAACAGCAAGAACAGATCCAGCTCGTCACCGCTTGGCGGATCTAAGAGGATGTTGCAGAAATTCTGTAGTGTTTGTGCTGTTTCGTGGGAAAAGGGTTTTGGTGAATCAAGAATGGGATACAGATATTCATCAAGTATCTCACGTGATTTTGTGCCCAGAAGGCCAATCTTTTTAAAGTCTTTTTGCAGCTTCGAGGCATAGTCCTTTGCATCATCTATGCCCTCTATGGAAACAGCAGAAAGAACCCTGATCTCAGAGATAATGTTCGCGTATTCATCCAGCTTTTGTTTTAGCTCATCATGAACCATAACTGTATTCTCCGTTATCATCAATCATAAGAGTAAGATTTGCGGTGCTTGATTTTTCAAGGCAGATACGGACATTTGCCATATCGCTGTAGTCTACGAATGCAGTTGCTTTTTCAAGGGAATTTCCACTTTTTGCTTTGCGGTCGATCAGTCTTTCGCGTAAAAAGTCTTCATTTGCAATGACTTTTATTGTGTAGTCTGCAAAGCCTGCAAGATCTCGCCAGCCATCTTCATCTAAAAGAAGGTAATTGCCTTCTAAAATAACAATATCGCTTTTTACTGTGTAGGTGTCCTCCACGGGATTGTGGAGATGCCTGTCATATGAGGGCCATCCGCAGATTTCACCGGAAGCGACTTTCTTTATGGCAGCAGTCAGTTTTTCTAAATCAAAGGTTATGGGTGCGCCTTTGATATCAACCATTTTTACGATTTTTCCATCGCGTTCGGTTTCATGGGAAAGGAGGTATTCCTGTCTTCTGTGAAAACCATCCATTCCAATCGCTTGAACATCACATAAATCTTTGTTTTCCAAGGAGAGCCTTTCAAGAAAGCTGCAAAGAGTGCTTTTTCCTGCTCCGGGAGGTGCTGCAAGCATAACAAGAATGCGTTTCCCCTTTTCCCTCTGCATGGCTGTGAGCTTTTGAAGGAGAGGAAGAAATATCTCGTTTATCGCTTTTTCGCTATATGTTGCATTTACTTCAATGCCGTTTATGTTGATGTCGAATTTTCTCATGACAGGGTCCTTTTTAGCTCTTTTTCTTATCTTAACATTAGAAGAGGCCGATTAGATATTGAAATTTTGATAAATAGAGCAATAATTGCAGCGAAATTCGTGCAATAATGGAGTAAGATTCATTATTATTGGTACTGTTGGGGGTAAACATTATGCCAAGAAATCATGAAGTTACAACTGAGCATCTTCTTTTGGGAAAAGATGGCGAGCTTGTGGAGCCAGGCTGGTCCAGAAGTCTTATTCAGAAATACGACAGATCTATGATTAAGGCACCAAAATGGCGCATCAAGGAATGGGACTACTATCTGGTTTTGTCTGATTCCTTCGCAGGGGCTTTTACCATATCAGATGACGGATATATTGATCTTCAGTCGGTGTCGCTTTTGGAGTTTGGGGATAAGCCATGGGAGCACACAGAGACAATACTTAATGCCTTTTCAATGGGAAAAATCGGACTTCCGTCATCATCTTCAAATTGTATTACAAAATATGAGGATAAAAGGCTTCAGATGACCTTTGATGCACATGATGGGAAAAGACACATCACCTGCCATTTTGAGGATTTCTATGAAGGAAAGCCTTTTGACTGTGACATTGTCCTTGAGCAGCCGGATATGGATACCATGGTAATTGCTACGCCCTGGGATAAAAAGCACGCTTTTTACTACAATCAGAAGATCAACTGTATGCGCGCATCGGGCTACATGAATTTTAATGGCAAGGAATACAGGTTTAATCCTAAAACCGACTTTGCGACACTGGACTGGGGCAGAGGCGTATGGACCTACGACAATACCTGGTACTGGGGCTCAGGAAATACGGATATAGATGGAAACAGCTTTGGCTTTAACATAGGCTACGGCTTTGGAAATACCAAGGCTGCCACAGAGAATGTTCTTTTCTACAATGGAAAGGTGCATAAGCTTGATGACATAACCTTCCACATCCCTGAGAATTCCTACATGGATCCATGGAAATTCACTTCCTCTGATGGAAGGTTTGAAATGGATTTTGTGCCTGTTTTTGACAGGGCGGCGTGCCTGGATTTCAAGGTGATAGTGTCTGATCAGCATCAGGTTTTTGGCAGAATGAGCGGAACGGCGATTCTTGATGATGGCACCAAGATACAGGTTAAGGATATGATGTGCTTTGCAGAGAAGGTACATAACAGATATTAAAAGTGAGGAGTAAATGACATGAAGGAATTTTACATTGACAGCGACGGAACTCGTTTGCATGCAAAGCTTGATCGCCCCGAGGGCGCGGAAAAAGGACCTCTTTGCATTCTGATACACGGTTTTACAGGACATATGGAGGAAGATCACATAATCGCAGCGCAGAAGGCTATGAATGATGTGGGAATATCCGTATTGAGAGTCGAGATGTATGGACATGGCGGAAGTGACGGTGAGTTTAAAAACCATACTTTGTATAAGTGGGTTACAAATGCTCTTTCAGTTGTGAAATATGCTAAAACACTGGATTTTGTAACTGATCTGTATCTGTGCGGACATTCACAGGGTGGACTTTTAACTATGCTGATCGGTGGAATGTGCCCTGATGACTTTAAGGCTATACTTCCGCTTTCACCTGCATGGATGATTCCTGAGGTTGCAAGGAAGGGAAGCATTCTTGGAGCAGATTTTGATCCCAAGCATATCCCTGAAGTAGTGAATTCCGGTGAGTGGGAGCTTTCCGGTGATTACATACGCGTGGCTCAGACAATACATGTTGAGGATGAAATTGCAAGATACGATGGTTCTGTGTTTATAGTGCACGGCGATGATGACGAGGCAGTTCCTTATGAGTGCGGTGTGAAAGCAGCAGAATTGTACAAGAATGCGAAGCTTGTCACAATACACGGCGATGATCACTGCTATACAAGACATTTGGATGAAGTTGTGGAGGCAATCAAGGCATTTTTCAGGGAGGAAGCATGAGCAAGAAGAAGCTGGCTGTTGTTTTTCCGGGAGTGGGCTATCACGTAGATAAGCCGCTTTTATACTATTCAAGACGACTTGCGAAGGAAAAGGGATATGAGGTCGTGGAGATTTCATATGATTTTCCATATAAGCCAAATGAAATCAAGGATGATCCTGTTAAGATGGAGGAAACCTTTGAGATTGCAGCAAGACAGGCTATGGAGCAGCTCTCTCATGTGGATTTTGACGAATTTGATAAGATCTTGTTCATTGGGAAAAGCATAGGAACAGCTATTGGCGCATATTTTGATGAGAAGTATGAGGCAAATGCTTTTCATGTAGTTTTGACGCCAGTTCCCCAGACCTTCGAGTTTCTTCAGGGAAAAGATGGCGTGGTTTTCCATGGGTTAAGCGATCCCTGGTGTGAGAATGATCTCGTGACAGACAAGTGCGAGGAACTTGGGATTGAGCTTATAGAAGTAAAAAAGGCAAACCATTCGCTCGAAACCGGCAATGCGTTAAAGGATATCAAGATTTTAAAGAAGTATCTGAAAGTGGTTAGAGAGTTCTTTTGAACAATTTGTATATTGAAATTTGATTTAGAACGATTTAGTATAATTGCATGCAATCAAATGGATTGAAATATAGTTCTAGGAGAAATTCATGGATATTAAAGAAGCAATAAGAGAAAGACACAGTGTCAGACAGTTTTCGTCTGACCATATAACAGGTGAAGTAAGGACCGCTCTTGAATATCTGATTCAGGAATGCAATAAAGAAAGTGGTCTTCACATTCAGCTTATAACAGAAGATCCGGATTGCTTTGACACATTGCTTGGTCACTATGGAAAGTTTTCCGGCGTGAGCAATTATGTAGCTTTGGTAGGCTCCAAGAAGCTTGCTAATCTCGACGAGCTCGCTGGATACTACGGAGAAAAGATTGTTCTTGAAGCTCAGATGTTGGGACTTAGAACCTGCTGGGTTGCAGGAACCTATGGAAAAGGAAAGTGCAAAGCTGATGTTGATGCAGGAGAAAAGATTGTCTGCGTCATCGCTATCGGCTATGGCCTGACAAATGGTGTGAGCCACAGATCAAAGGAATTTTCCAAGCTCTGCGGAGTATCTGAAACAGATATGCCTGCATGGTTCAGAGAAGGCATGGAGGCAGCACTTCAGGCACCTACAGCGGTTAATCAGCAGAAGTTCTTCATTGATATTGATGGAGAAGACGCTGTGATCAAAGCAGGATTTGGCCCTCTTACAAAGCTTGACCTTGGAATAGTCAGATACAATTTCGAGGCAGCATCAGGACATAAGTGCAGAACAAAATAAGTTGATGCAGTTTTGGAAATGATATAATGATTAGTGGAAAGCCTGTACCTATTGGTATGGGCTTTTTCAGAGTATGAGGGACTGGAGGATTGAAATATGAAATATGGTGAATCAACATTCGATGTTTTGTATCTTATATTTGCTATATGTACAGGAATTTTCATCCTCATAAGACGAAGCAACAAAAATGATGCCATTATGGGAACAGCTGCACTGGTACTTGGTGTTGGGGACTCATTTCACCTTGTGCCGAGAGTATTAAATTACTTCATAGACTATGATTTTACGTGGTATTTGGGATTTGGGAAGCTTGTTACTTCTATAACCATGACGGTTTTCTATATTCTTGTCTTTTGGTTATATAAGAGTGTCTATGACAAGAATGATAAAGGTACTAAGACGATCGAGATTATTTTATATGTTCTTGCGGCTTTAAGGATTGTAATCTGCCTTGCTCCGGGGAATAACTGGTTTACAGGCGAAGGAACAGTACTTTGGGGAGTGCTGCGCAATCTTCCGTTTATAGTAATTGGAGGCATAGTAGTTTATCTTTATTTCAAGGTTCGTGGTGAGGATAAGAGTTTGAACAAGTTATGGTTATATACTACGTTGTCTTTTGCGTTTTATATTCCGGTAGCTATTTTTGCACCGCTGCTCCCGCTCCTTGGAATGCTTATGCTTCCGAAAACGGTTTGCTATATTCTGATGTTGGTATCGTTTATTGGGAAGAGTAGGGGCCTAACCAGCGCAAGATTCTGAAATGTAGGATGAGCCCCGCAGATTCAAGATTGATTTGCCAGAATACGCAATGAGCCATGCTCCGACAGACTCGGAACCGCTACGCTTGTTCCTCGTTGTCGCGGCATTCGCCGTATAAAAAAGGATATGTAAGAAATTCTTAGTGAGCAAGCTCCCACGAATTTTTTACATATCCTTTTTTGCATGGCTCATTGCTAACGCGCAAAAAAAGTACCGTCCCCATGAGGTATACTCACAAAAACAGTACTCGGCGTGCGCCTCCAGGGGCTCGAACCCTGGACACCCTGATTAAGAGTCAGGTGCTCTACCAACTGAGCTAGAAGCGCTTATT
>JAEEGL014337945.1_pt1 | contig 10234 bp, 8 predicted proteins | sample 9134231 | NCBI WGS metagenome assembly JAEEGL01 (sample SAMN16246548, study PRJNA631951) | gut metagenome | biome: gut microbiome; feature: rumen; material: fiber-attached | host: Bos | place: Iran: Karaj | collected 2018-10 | reverse complement strand
CTGTTCCGGTGCCGGCCGTCCACGGCGTAACTGAACGTCAGGGAACCGGCGGCATCGTCCGCCCGCAGGTTCACGGCGCCGATGACCGTCCCGTCCTTCAGGGTGATCAGCCAGTTGTAATACTCCGGGTCCTCATACCGCTGTCCGATGCCTTTCAGGGCTTCCCGCTCCTGATCCGGGGTCATGGGGTCCTTCCCCGCGTAATACAGGAAGCCCTCATCGTTCAGGAAGCCGGCGCAGATCGCTTCCGCGTCGCTTTCCCTGAAGCGCCGCAGGATGAGCCTGTCCGTTTCCAGCCGGACCGTACCTGCATGGTTCATATCCGCTCCTGCCTTTCTGTTACCGGATCTCTGTTCCCGGGCTTTTCCCCGGTCCGCCTTTCCCCGCGCGGCCTTCATGAACGCCGAGCAGGCCGCCGTCCTCAGGCGATGCCGAACTGGATGAACCGCAGCAGCATACCGGCGATCTTTTCCGGAGATTCCCGCTGTTCCTTGTTCAGCCACATGCAGACGATCCGGTACACGCCGTAGGTGATATAGTTGTACAGGTATTCCACCATCGTCTCGTCCTGCAGGCCGCTGAACCGGTCCAGGGCCGCCTCCCGGATGGGGGTGAGGGAGAACAGCTTCTGGGGGAAGAGCGGATCCACGTTGTTGTTGAGGATCAGCCGGCCGAACTCCAGGTGGTCCTCCAGATATCCGCAGGCGGTCTCGATGATCCGGTTCGGGTCCGCGGCGTTCTCCGTGATCGTCTTCGACAGGAAAACCAGCAGATCGTTCTCCATATCCGCCAGCAGGTCGAACTGGCTGCCGTAGTACTTGTAGAACGTGGTGCGGTTCACGTCCGCCCGCTGGCAGAGCTCCCGGATGGACACGTGATAGATATCCACCTCACCCAGTATCTCCGTCAGCGCCTCCTTCAGCATCCGTTTTGTGAGGGCGACCCGCCGGTCCTCCTTCTTCTCCATGTTTTCCCCGTCCTTTCCGAAACTTGTCAACATTTTCCATTTATATGTTGAGGAACGATCCAATAATAAAAATCTGTCGGTTGCTTTATCAACACGTGTCTATGATAATTGTATTGCCGGGAGGTGTTCCCGTCAAGGGGAACGCGGGCCGGCCCCACTCAAACCATACGGAGGACTGATGACCGTGAAAAAAGCCGCCGCCTTCCTGGTGGAAAAACGGACAGTCCTTTTCTGCCTTTTCCTGGCCCTGGCCATCGCGTCCCTTTTCCTGGCCGGGCAGGTCCGCATCAACCATGATCTGTCGGCATACCTGCCCGCGGATTCCCATATGAAGCAGGGGCTGGCCCTGATGGAGCAGGAGTTCGGAAAGACCGCCTCCTCCCGGCTGCGGGTCATGCTCCCCGGCCTGGCGGAAGGCGAAAAGGAAGAAGTGTATCAATGGCTCTCAGGGCTGGAGCAGACGCAGGAAGTCGCCTGGGAGCCCGGGGAAAAATACAGCCGGGACGGCTATACCCTCTTTGAGGTCACCGTCCCCTTCGACAGCTACTCCCCGGAGGCGGCCGCCCTGTACCGGGCGGTGCATGCCCGGTACGACGCGGCCGGCGTCCGCACCGGCGGGGACATCCACAAGGCGAACGTGCCCGTGCTGCCGCCGCACATGATCGTCATCGCGGTGGGACTGGTGCTGCTGATCCTGCTGGCCATGTGCTCCTCCTGGTTCGAACCGGTGGTCTTCCTGGTGAACATCGGGATCGCCGTGGCCGTCAACCTGGGGACCAACCTGGTCTTCCCCAGCCTCTCGGAATACACCAACGGCATCGTGGGGATCATGCAGCTGGTCCTTTCCCTGGCTTATTCCATCATCCTCATGCACCGCTACACCCAGGAGAAGGCTTCCGCCCCGGACAACCCCTCCGCCATGAAGGCGGCGATCTCCGCGGCGTTCCCGGCGGTGGCGGGCAGCTCCCTGACCACCTTCGCCGGCCTCCTGTGCCTGGCGTTCATGAGCTTCGGCCTGGGGGCGGACATGGGCTTCGCCCTGGCGAAGAGCGTGCTGGTCAGCCTGATCTGCACCTTCACCGTCCTGCCCTCCCTGATCCTGCTCAGCGACCCGCTGATCGAAAAGAGCCGGAAGAAGGCCGTCCGCATCCCCTCCGCCGGGTATGCCCGCTTCGCCGCGAAGCACCGGGTCCTGTACGTGGTCCTGTTCCTGGCCCTGTTCGCAGGCTCCTTCTTCCTGAAGAGCAGCACGCAGATCCTGTATATGCTGCAGGCCAACAACCCCGTGGACGCGGTCTTCGGGGAGGAGCATTCCCTGGTCCTGCTGTATGAGACAAAGGACAGCGGGCGCGTCGCCGAGCTGCTGGCGCCCCTGGAGGAGGACGGGAAGATCACCGGCATCACCGGGTATTACAACACCCTGGGCAAAGCCTACGGCCCGGAGGAGATCGCGGAGCTCTTCGGCGACGGCGCGGTGGCGGACCCGGCCACCCTGTCCCTGCTGTTCCAGCTCCGGGCCGCCCAGACCGGCGGGGACATGAAGATGACCCCCGCGGAGCTGGTGGATTACCTGCAGGACAGCGTACTCACCGATCCCCTTTTATCCGGCTTTATCGACGACGCCGCCCGGGAGAAGATCGGGCAGGCGGGGGACCTGATCCGGGAGAACGCGGCGAAGCTGGAAGGCGAGCGGTACGGCCGCGTCGTCCTGAACACGGTGTATCCGGAGGATTCCGAAGAAACCCGGGCCTTTATCCGCTCCCTCTCGGAGCGGTGCGAAGACCGGCTGGAAGGGGACGCCTGGCTCATCGGTTCCTCCGTGATGAACGAGGAGATGTCCCGGACCTTTGACCGGGAGCTGAACAGCATCACGATCCTGTCCGCCCTGGCGATCTTCCTCGTCGTGGCCCTGACCTTCCGCTCCCTGGTGGTGCCCCTGGTGCTGGTGCTGACGGTCCAGTGCGGCATCTACCTGACCATGGCCTTCATCGGGCTGAGCGGCGGCGGGATGTATTACCTGGCCCTGCTGATGGTCCAGTGCATCCTCATGGGGGCCACCATCGACTACGGGATCCTCTACACCTCCCGGTACCGGGAAACTGACGGAAACGTGCCTCTGCCGGAGGCGGTCCGCCGGGCCTGGGACGCGTCGCTCCACACGATCCTCACCTCGGCCCTGATCATGATCGTGGCCGCCGGCATCCTGGGCTACGTCTTCGCCAACCCGGCCATCGGGGAGATCTGCCTGACCATCTCCCGGGGCGCCGTCTCGGCGACGCTGCTCATCGTCTTCGTCCTGCCGGGCGTCCTGGCCGCCCTGGACCGGTTCGTCCGGCCGAAGAAGAAAGACAGCTGATCCGCTTCGGTCAAAAAAGGGAACGGCCCACGCCGTTCCCTTTCGCTTTAATGATGTTATTTCAGGGTGAACCGGACCAGTTCCCCCTGTTCCGTTGCCAGGCCCACGCTGTCCGGCCGGGGTTCCAGGCCGGCAAAACACGCCTGGCAGACCACAGCCCAGCCTTTTGTCCCGGGCCAGTCCTGCACCACCCAGAGGTCCGGTTCGCTGTGCGACATCTTTTCATACAGGACTGGTTCGATCCGTTCCCCGCGCCCGTCCGCCAGCCACCAGCTGCCGTAACGGTCCCGCAGCGCCTGGGCCGCTTCCCGCGTATCCTCCTTCGGGATCAGCAGGAAGGTCAGCTGGGTCGTCAGCGGCGAGAACCGGGCTTTTTCAAAATGCACGGTACAGTCTCCCCGGCCGATATCCGCAGTACCGGAGTAATCCCATACCTTCGGGGCGCCTGCGTCAAAGGTGACCGTCACGGGGATCCGCGCGGTCTCCCGCATGTTATACAGGCCGGCGTTGTCGTCGTTCCAGGCGATCATGCCCTCGCTGTCGATCACGGTATACCCGTCAGCGAACCAGCTTTCTTCATCCGGGTCCCCGGGGCCGGCGATCACCGTGTTCCGGAAGCTCTTCAGGGTCTCCCAGGCGTCCAGGACCTCTTTCTGCTGTTCCTCGTCATATTCATCCAGGGCGTCGATCCCGCTCTCCCCGTCCCGAACGTACACGAAGGACTTCACGGGCCGGTAGACCAGGAACGTGACCTCGCAGGTCACCTCCCCGGTCAGCTCCTGCTCCATCGGCAGGGACCAGCCGGTGCCGCTCACCGGGTTCCGCGTGACCGGGAGGATATCCTGGCGGGGAGACGGGACGATCCGGGGATCGGCGGAGGACGCGTCGACAGCTTCCAGTCCTTCCGTCCGCCCGTTCACCCGGACCCCGTCGACCACGACCATCGCGGGCAGGGCGGGATCCGCGTTCTCCAGCTCATACCCGAACAGGAAGCGTTCCCCGTCGAACACGACGCTGTCGATCCGGGCGGTGATCCCGTCCGCGCTGTTCTCCGCGGCCAGGGACTGGACCAGTTCCTGCACAGGCTTCGCTTCGGAGATCCAGTCCATGATGACCGGCCGGGCAACGGCGTAGGCCACCGCCATGGCGATCAGCAGGATCCCGATCAGGATCGGCACCAGCATCCGCCGGCGGAGCCCGGCGGTCCCCCGCCGCGGGGCGGCCCCTTCCTCCCTGACGGAACGGGCGGTCCGGGAAACGGTCTGCCGGAAAGCTTCCGGCACCGGTTTATACGCTTTCTGAAGATCAGGATCGTTCCAGTTAATCTTCACGGTCTTCCATCTCCCCTCTTAACCGCTCTATCCCCCGGCGGACCCGGCTCTGGACCGTCGAGACCGGCATATGCAGCGCCCTGCCCGCTTCCGCCAGCGTCATGTGTTCCGCATAGCAGAGCGTCAACGGCAGCCGGTATTTTTCCGGCAGCCTTTCCAGCGCCACGGCCAGCGTCCGGTCCGGGAAATCCTCCCCCTGTTCCGGTACCTTTTCCAGCGGCAGGGTCGGGCGGGTCTTCCGCAGGATATCGTGGCAGGAATTGATCAGGATCCGGGTCATCCACGTGCGGAAATACCGGTCCTCCCGCAGTTTCGCGCGGTTGGCCCACGCTTTCAGGAGCGCGTCCTGCACGGCGTCCTGGCAGTCCGCGTCGTTCTGCAGGATCGAGCGGGCCACGCGGTACATCATCCCCGTGTTCGCTTCCGATTCCGCGACGAAGGTCTCTTTGTCCACGGCGTCTTCCTCCCTGGTGTTCGTTGCATTCATTAGACGGCCCGCGCCTGCCGTTTTTGTACATTCTCCCCGATTTTTTCTTTCCGCCCGGAAAATGGAACGAAAAGAACCGTCCCTGTCGTTCCATTGTTGTACTTTTGTTGCGAAAGACTTGTCTGAAAGTGTATAATACGTCCGACCCGGTCCGCAAAGAGACCGGCTGAAGGAGATGAGTCCCGATGTGGCACCTGGTGTCCGACTCCGCCTGCGACCTGTACAGCCTCGAAGGCATGGAAAACAAGATGGATTTTACCACGATCCCGTTTACGATCCGGATCGGCGGCAAGGAATATGTGGACGACGAGCAGATGCCCGTCGATGAGATGCTGGAAGCGAACGAGACCCATTCCGAGATGGCGCAGACCGCCTGCCCCTCCCCGGAGATCTGGCGGGAGCGGTTCTCCGCCCCCGGCCCCGTGATCGCCTTCACGATCTCCGGCGCGCTGAGCGGCTGCTACAACAGCGCCTGCCTGGGCCGGGACATGCTCCTGGAGGACGAGCCGGACAAGGAGATCGCCATCATCGACACCAAAGCCACCGGCCCCGAAGAGGCGATGCTGATCCAGCGCGCCCGGGACCTGATCCTCGAAGGAAAAGCCATCGGGGAGATCGAGCGGATCCTGAACGAGACCGCGGAAAAGATCCACACCATCTTCGCCCTGTCTTCCTACCATAACCTGATCAAGTCCGGGCGGGTCAGCCGCCTGATCGGCTTCATCGCCGGGCACCTGGGTTTCTGGGGCATCGGCGTCGGGGACGACAAGGGCGAGATCGTCATCCGCGGCAAGGCCCGCGGCAGCAAGAGCATGATCCGCTTCCTGGTGGAGGAGATCCAGAAGGTCGGCGTCGCCGGCAAACAGATCCTCATCAGCCACTGCCGGAACGAAAAGGACGCCCTGTCCCTGAAGGCCGCGCTGGAAGCCGCCTTCACCGGCATCGAGGTGCTCATCCAGCCCACCCGGGGCCTGGACAGCTTCTACGCCGAGCGCAGCGGGCTGATCGTGGGATACTGATCCATGAATATTGCATAAAAAAAGACCGGACCGGACGGAAAACCCGCCCGGCCCGGTCTTTATTTTCCTCAGTCTTCTTCTACGTAGGCGTAGGCTTCCACGACCGCGGGCTCGATGCCGTTGGCCTTGCAGTAGTCGTTCACCTTGCTGTCGATGCTGGTGACCAGGATGATGGTGCTGTTGGCGCCCAGTTCGTGGCGGTACAGCGATTCACGCTGCAGGTCCAGCAGGTTGCCTTCGGCGTCTTCCAGGGCATAGATCACATAGATGCCGGGGATGGATTCCTCGGAGTCGTTCACGACGGTGGCCCGCATATAGCCGCTGTCATAGTTTCCGGCGGCGACGTAGGTCGGATCCGTGACGGTCACGGCCTTGTCGGTCCGGTAGCCCTTCGCCTTGGTCGTGATCGTCTTCTCAAAGGTGATGCCTTCCAGGTTCTCGTCCATATCCGCTTCCATGGAAACGAAGCTGATCTCGCCGGGCTCCAGGTACTTGGAACCGTTGCAGGCCATGTACTTCGCCTCGCCCACCTGGTTGCCTTCGGCGTCCTTGACAGTCATGCGGCCTTCATCGATCCACAGGGGCGCTTCGGTGTTGTTCTGCACCTTGGCGATATAGACCGCGCGGAAGCCGCGGTAGCTTTCCACGACCTTGAAGCTTTCCGCCACGACGGTCAGTTCGGGGGCGTCTTCCGCGGCCTTGGTCTCCGTCTCCACCGTATAGGAGTTCTGGGCGGACAGTTCGGCGGCGAGGGTCATGATCTTGGTGTAGACCAGCAGGGCCTTCGTTTTGACCTCGGTCTCGGACACGCCTTCAGGCAGTTCGATGTCCTCGGCGCCGTTCATGACCTTGGCGATCAGCTCAAGGTTCATGGAACCGGTGGTTTTGCCCATCGGGATCGGGAACCGCTCGCTGTTGAGGGTATCCGTCTCGGCGTCGTAGACGAAGCCCAGGGCGTCGCCTTCCATGGTGATGGTCACGCCGTCGTCAGCCGCTTCCCAGGTGCCTTCATACTCGAGGGTGTTCTCCTCGCCGGCCTTCATGACCATCTTCGCCGTTCCGTCGGCGTTCAGGTCGAAGGTGCCCAGCGTCACGTCCTCCAGCACCATGTACCAGGTGCCGCTGAAGTCTTCGCCCAGGGCGGGAACAGCCGCCAGCAGCATGCACAGCGCCAGCAGCATCGCAGTCAGTTTCTTCATGGTTCGGTTCTCCTTTCAGTTCACTGTGATAAACAAGCAAAGTAGAGTATACCATACTTTTCCAGATAAGGGAACGGCACAGACGATCCTTTTTGTTCCCGGCCTCCGGTTTTTTTCGCGGTCTCCTGCCGCCCCTTTCCCCATTTTCCGCTTGCACCCCTGACCCTGAATTGCTATAATATCGGAAGTGTTCCCATTAACTTGTAATGAACGGAGAGATTCCCATGCGTAAGAATGCTTTACTTTGTGTCATGCTGGCCCTGGTCCTGCTGCTGAGCGGCTGCGCGCTGGTCCAGAAGGACGAGGCCGTGGATAACGCCACCGAGATCCTCAGGCTGGGCGACAAGGTGATCACCAAGGAAATGGTGAAGGCCCAGACCGAATCCCAGCTGTACAACATGTACAGCGCCTACAGCATGATCGGCTACAGCTACGACGTGACCGATCCCGAGAACATCGCCAAGGCGCAGGACGCCGCCATCGAAGCCTATGAGAAGGACCTGGCCCTGACCGCCAAGGCCGCCGAACTGGGCCTGGACAAGCTGACGGACGAAGAGACCGAAGAAGCGAAGACCGCCGGCCAGGAGAACTTCGACAGCGATATCGAGTTCTACATCAAGAACTACATGACCGACACCGAAGGCGTGGATGAGGAGACCCTCAAGACCAAGGCCAGGGAAGAGCTGGAAGCCATGGGCTACAGCGTGGACGACTATATCACCAGCGCCACCAAGAAAAAGGTCGACGCCAAGCTGAAGGAATACGCCATCAAGGACGTGACCGTGACCGACGAGGAGATCCAGGAAGACTTCGACGCCAAGGTCGAGTCCGACAAGACCACCTACGCCGAGAATCCCGGTTCCTGGGCCGTGGCCGCCAACAACGGCACCACCCTGTACTACACCCCCGCCGGCGTCCGCCGCGTGAAGCAGATCCTGACCAAGTTCACGGAAGAGGACCAGCAGGCCATCGACGAAGCGAACCAGCAGCTGACCGACGCGAACACCGCCCGGTCCACCGCCCAGGCCAAGATCGACGCCGCCAACAGCACCCTGGATGAGCTGAAGGACGGCGACAGCGACGAGATCAAGTCCGCCCGCGAAGCCGCCGAAGCCACCCTGGCCGAAGCCCAGAAGGAACTGGACGAAGCCGACAACGCCCTGATGGCCGCCACCGAAGCCCTAACGGCCGCCCAGGATAAGGCCTTCGCCGACATCGACGAGAAGGTCGACGCGATCCTCGCCTCCCTGGACGCCGAAGGCGCCGACTGGAACGCCATCATGGAAGCGAACAACGAAGACCCCGGCATGAAGGACAACGAGAAGGGCTACGCCGTCGCCACCGGCATGAGCAACTTCGATCCCGCCTTCGTGGAAGCCGCCATGGCGCTGGAAAAGATCGGCGACCACTCCGGCAAGGTCAGGGGAACCCAGTACGGATACTACATCATCCGCTATGAGAGCGACGAGGCCGAAGGCCCCATCGCCCTGGACGACGTGAAGGAGTCCATCTCCTCCGCCCTGCTCTCCCAGAAGCAGGAAGACACCTATGACGAGACTGTGGCCAAGTGGGTCGAGGAAGCCGGCATCAAGGTCGACCTGAACGCCCTGAAAGACTGACCCAAGCATGAAGGGGATGCCGGAAGGCATCCCCTTTTGCTTTATAAAGGAGTACCGCATGTATATCCCATCCGCCTATTACCGCCGGAAGGCCCTCGCCGCCCTGAAGGGGCACTGGCAGCCCGCGCTGCTGGTGGCGCTGATCGTGAACCTGCCCACGCTGCTGATGCAGGGCTTCTCCGCCTTCACCGGCAACGACGTGTTCAACCGGCTGCAGGCCGTCATCGTGGCCGCTTCCCGGGACGGCGTCATGGACCGGAGCGTGCTGCTCAACGAGATCGACGCGATCCTCGCCAGCACCTCCTTCTGGACCGTCCGGGGCCTGGAGATCCTGGCCCTGCTGGTCACGCCCTGCCTGGCGCTGGGCATGTACAAGTGGCTCATGGAACTGCTCCGCGGGCAGGAGGAACCCGTGTCCGCCGTGTTCAGCCGGATGCGGCTGTTCCTGAAGGCCATCGGGCTGCAGCTGCTGATCATCCTGAAGGTGTTCCTGTGGATGCTCCCCGGCATCGCCGTCATGGCCTTCGCCGGCTACCCGGCCGTCACCGCCGGCACGCAGGAACTGCAGCTGGCCGCGCTGCTGCAGTTCCAGAACATGTCCCTCCCGATCATGCTGCTGATGATCATCCCCGGCGTCATGGCCGCCCTGCGCTACGCGCTGTCGGAATACATCCTGGCGGAGAAGCCGGAAACGAAGATCCTCGCCTGCATCCGCCACAGCCGGGAACTCATGAACGGCCGGAAGAAGGACCTGTTCGTCCTGGCCCTGAGCTTCCTCCTCTGGTACCTGCTGGAGCTGGTCATCTCCTCCATGCTGCCCGGGGTCCTGGGGCTGATCTTCCAGATGCTCACCGGCCTGATGCTGAACATCTGGATGTCCGCTTCCGTCTGCGTTTTCTATCTCCGCCTGGAGGGGGCGGCCGCCGCCCACGAGAGCCCCGACGCCGAACCCGCGCCGGAAGACCTGAATTGACCGCAAATGCACTTATTCCGTACTTTGCTTGAGTTTCAATCCCTTTGAGGCTATAATGACGTCATTGTATACAGAACCGGAGTGATGCCTGATGCTGAGTTTTGACACGACGAACAACCTGCTGATGCAGTCCAAATACCGCTACAACCTGCAGGACGTGGCGGAACCGAACCTCTACCGGGAGATCTACGACTATGAGCACGTCCCGAAGGTTGCCTTCAACCTCCGCCATGTGCCCATGCAGATGCCCGACGAGATCTGGATGACCGACACCACCTTCCGG
>JAEEGL013947807.1_pt1 | contig 10234 bp, 8 predicted proteins | sample 9134231 | NCBI WGS metagenome assembly JAEEGL01 (sample SAMN16246548, study PRJNA631951) | gut metagenome | biome: gut microbiome; feature: rumen; material: fiber-attached | host: Bos | place: Iran: Karaj | collected 2018-10 | reverse complement strand
GTCACAAAAGCTGGCAGCTTTTGTGACACAGACCCGTCCCCTGTCACCTCCTGTCACCTGCCAGCTTTTGTGACACAGGCCCGTCCCCTGTCACCTTTCGTCACCACCCCATAAACCACCGGTTTCCGCCTAAAAACGGCAGTATTCCAAATCCGGCCATGTCTTTCAGGCCCAGATAGTATAAAAGGCAGGGCAGCCACAAAAGAATGACCGCAAATAGTGCGGCGACGGTTCCGTTTTTCCAAACCTCCACCAGCCACAGGGTAAGCGCTCCGGCCGCCGAAAGCACCAGGAAACGCCAGACGTATAGAAGAAGCAGATATTGCAAAATGCTAAACGGCAGCGGAAAAGCCGCAAGCGATGGCAGGCTCTGCACCGCGGCAGGCAAGGAGGAAGACAGGTCGAACGTCTGGCAGGTGAGCAGAATATCCGGGCCGTAAAATAATAATTCAGCCAGAAATACATAGCTGACTACCAGGCACAGCTTCAAAGCCGCATACCATTTCTCTCCTTTTCCGGTGGATCTGATCATCACGCGCATGCCGCTTTTTTGCTCCAGCCCCGCCAGCATGGCGGACAGAAGGATGATCAGCAGCAATGCCTGTGCTCCGTTTTTGATATCCCTGTCAGGGCTGTCCACCAGATATCGGTACTGGCCCTCGTAGAAATACAAAAGCTTCCCGCCTTTTTTAGTCAGCGTATCTAACTGCTTATTATAGCGTTCTTCCGCCCTCTGAAGGCTGTTCATAAGCACAAGAGCCACATCTTTCCCGTAAGTCTCCGATTCATCTCTCAGGCCTTTTCTTACTTCTTCCCATTCTTTCTCCATGGAATCCGTCAGAATCGCATCCGGCCCGGTCAGTTCCCTTTCCCACCGGTTCATATACTGCTGATAAAAAACCTCTTCGTTCCCGTGATACAGATTTTCTTTCCCATAGCCCTGCCACTGAAAGCAGATCAGCACGGCGAAGAACAGGGCCGCCTTTTGCACTATATACCCTTTCTTCATCTCCCCGCCAAGAAGAGAGCTTCCTAAGGAAGGACCCTTTCGTTTCCGTGCGATAGAAATCCTTTTTTCCATCTGCACCAGGCGGTCCCGCAGAAGATACAGAAGTCCCACGCAGGATGCCAGTAAGAGCACAAGAATAGCCAGCGCATAGTTCCAGCCACTGATCCAAATGGACCCGCCAGCCGGGAGCTGGCGTAAAAAGGCAGCGGGAACGGGCAAGGAGAAATATCGCAGTGCTTCTACAATCAGATCCCGAACACCGGCTATACACCCGTATCCATCCACCAGCTCTATGTTTCGATAGCTTCCCCATATCAGGTCCGGTCGCAGCAGAACATATAAGTTGCTGTACTTCCACATGGCAAAAGCGGAATTATCCGCTATGCTGGTCCACAAAAGAAAGCCAACACCCCACAGTCCGGCCAGAAAACCATAGGCTAACAGTTCCCTCTGCCACAGCTTCATAAGCCCTAATGCCACAAGCCCGCACAAAAAATAGACCAGCCACTTCCACATATAGCAAAGGAACAGCAGCTGCCCTACCGAAAGCGGAAACAGGCATTTTACGTAGGAAGAAACGGACTGCACCGGACGGGACAGGTCTCCCCAGGAATAAAAAAAGCGCGAGGTTGCCGCCTGAGCCGCAAAAAAAACCAGCCAGACAATGCCTGTCACAAGAGCGAGCGCGGTTGCCCTGGCGGCTGACACCTGACCCCTGCCGCAGCGGGTAGATAAAACCAGCGTTTCCATACCGTTTTGGTATCCTTCCGCCACCATCAGGTGCAGCGCGGCAAAAAGAAGCAGCAGAACAAATACGTCCGCGAGCGGATTCTGAAAACACATGGCAAGGCCTCTTTCGGGCCATACCTGCGTAATCATAACCTGTGGCGCTTTTTCAAAATCCCGGCCGGTTTTTTCAATATTTCCCTGCCTGCTTCCTGTCTGACTCTGCAGCATCGACAGGTTTCCCAATATCCGGGCGTTTTCTACAGCGGATGCTACCATTTTCTCTCTTCCGGCGACGGCAGCCACTTCCCCCCGGATCTTTTCGAGAAAACGCCGCGCCAGATAATGATTTTCCGGAAACAGCGACCGTATCTGCTCTCCTGCCTGCGATACCGTTTTACTCTGATCTTCTGTTCCCTGTATCTTCGTATCTTCACCGCCGGTAACCATTGTGGCGATCGATGTACTGTAGCTCTCCGCTTCCATCTCCTCTATCAGCGCATTCAATACTTCCAGGGCTTTTGCGGGACTTTCTTCCCTTTGAAGAACGGCATAGACCGCCTCATACTCTTCGGGCCCCGGCTGATAGGGAGAAATAAGACTTTCCTCTCTGGCGGCAAGGAAAACCTGCAAAACGACAAGAAGACACCACAAAGCCAGAAACTTCCGGTTTCGCAGTGTCTTTCCACATTCGTATTTCAACAACTGTAAGAATACCATGGCCTTGCCTCTCCGCTGTCTGTCCGTCAAAAGCATTGCTACGCTACCCATGAAAGCCAACGCGCTTGCTCCGCCGCTTCGCAGCTCCCGCAATCGCTAAACAAATTCGCATTTCATAAAATGAGCCTTGCGTAAAAAACATGATCGTCATATTCATAGCCAAAAGCTGCCTTGTTCTTTTCCGCCAGCATCGTCACATTGGTTATCCCCCAGCCATGATCCCGTTTTGCTTTCTTGGATGTCAGCAGCATCCCGTTTTTCTCTATCGGCTTACTCCCAAAGGTATTGCTGATCTGTATCCTCACCTTACCATCCCTCACCCGCACAGACACCCCAATCCTGGGATCTTCTGCCTGCACCGCTGCTTCTATGGCGTTATCCAGAAGGTTTGACAGGATCACACACAGATCCTCTTCCTTAATCGGGCAGGAGAAATAATCGATATCCTCTGTCACGGAAATCTGCTTTTTTCTCGCCGTAGACAACTTATCATTCAGAACACCGTTGACCAGTGTGGACCGACACCACAATTTGTTATCATACTCCTCCATCTTCCCATAAATGGAAGAAAAATACTCACAGGCCCCTGGATCCTGTTCTTTCATCTTTTTATACAGTATATCTAACCGGTATTTGAGATCGTGCTTCCACGCGTTACTTTCTCTCTCTTTCTCTTCACGTTCCTTTATGTGCTGTATAAGCACCTGGTTTTTCTCCTCCAGAATCTGTATTCTTTTCTGCCTGTCTTTATAATTATAAAGCAGCACCAACAGCATTGTCCAAGAAACACCAAACAAAAGGAAAAGCATGGAGTAGGCCTTTAGAAAAGGGGCATGACCATTCACCCTATACAGCATCAGCTGCGATACAGTCAGAAAAAGCACAAACACAATGCCCCACTGCCATACCCCCTCCTGAGGAAATCTAAGGCCCTCTTTCTGTGACTGTTGAAAGCCTCGCGTTCTGTCATGAATGATGAGTATAATCAACAGGTCCACTACACGCATTCCAACATATACCATATAGCGTCCTATCTCTACAGACTGTACATCCGGTTCTTCCAGCAGGGTCTCGTTCATGAAGGTTCCCAGGAAAAACAACGTTGCCTGGCGCAACAGAAAAAGCCCCAGAATAATCACAAGAAATGAACCCAAGGAATTTCCTATCGTTTTTCCTGTTACTCTGCTGAAATAGATGCAGTATAATAAAATATTGATAAATGTATTGCACTCTGAGAGGTATCTCCAGCCTGACAGGAACCAGTATAGACAGGAACTGATCAGTCCTAAGAATACAGCCGGATATACAATCTCGTGCCACCTTCGTACTCGTTCCCCTTTTATCAGAAACATGGCCATCCCCAGGACAATATAGTCCAGAAAACGCAATCCGAAGATGCGAAGCACTGCTCTTATCATATTCCCTGCCATTTCTGACGCATTTTTTCCTTCATGTTCGCCGCGCCATGGACACTCACCTCTATCGTCTCTCCATTTGTTAAGGAAACGGACTGCTTATCTACTTTGATCACATAATTCACGTTAATAATTCGGCCTTTATCCGCAAACACAAATTGATCTGAATCAAGCTGCTCCATGGCCTGTTTCAGTGATCCTCTCACCCTGATCTCCTCATTTTGTTTTTTAACAAGAACATATTTCCCGCTTCTTGTCAAATATAGAATATCCCGATAGTAAATGATTTCTAACCCTGACACAGAATTTCTAAAATAGCAACAGTTTTCCTGACGCTCCCATTCAAAGCGTTCCAGCATAGACGATAGCGCCTGCGGCAGCTTTTCTTCTATTTCTCTCTTTTCCACGAAGCGAAACACTTCACTGTCAATGATTTGATATGCCTTCTCCGGATGCCGACTGATCAGGATCAGAAGCGCTTCCGGATCCTTTTCCCGAATCATTTTCGCCGTCTGTATTCCGTCCATCTGCGCCATTTCTATGTCTAGAAGATAGGTGTTCGCGCGATAGGCTTGCTCCATCTCTTGTTTCAATAGTAAACCATTGTCGAATGCTTTCATCCGAAATATACAGTTATGTTCCCTTTGATATGTTAGAAGCACCTTCTCTATCCTTGTCCTATCGTCTTTGTCGTCTTCTACAATAGCAATCGAAATCATCATGTCTTCTCCTAAGTCAAGAAGACACCACGAAACCAGAACGATCTGATTTCACAGTGTCTTTTCACATTCGAACACCAGCCATTGTAAGAATACCACTTTTTCACGGTTTATTCAACACTAAGTGGCTTCTTGTCATTATGGGATAACAGCAGCGGCTCTTTGCCATCCTGAAACTCTTCAAAACTAAGGAACGCATATTCCTGACTCATGGTTGGTATGGTTTCTGTCCCTAGCCTGGTTACCACGCCAAGGTACCCTGTTTCCGTCTGATAGGAAGGAGTAAATCCATCCTCCGTCATAGGAGTTCTGTATAATTCCATAGTCTCCTTTTCCGGATCGTATCTCCACCATTCTCCTCTTTCATTTTCCATCAGAAGATGATCCTCCATCAGGTATACATCAAATGTACGGAAAGCATCCTCCCCTTCTGGCATTTCCAGCAGCTTATCCGTAAAATCATTCAGGTTATACTGCCGGATTTTTTCCCCATCCGCGCCCTTTTCTTTTACATAAAGCCACTGCTGGCAAATTCCGCATACTTGCATTTCCTTTACGTTTGCAATGACCGTCTGCTGCTCTCCCGTAACCCTGTTTATGGCAATCAGAGCCGCATCCGGGCGCTCACCCACCTCCGATTCGGCATTTACTTTGTAGTATATGATATCTCCGTACCCTCCCTCAAGGAAAAGATTGGAACTTCTCCCGTGAACAGGGCCTGCTAAAACCGTTTCCCCTCCTGTCTCCAGATCTATTTCCGTAATCCAGGCATCCACACCGGATGGCAGAAGATTCTCATCCTGGGTGAAATTCCATACCACCCTTATCATTTTTCCCTCCCGGAACAGGACGGGAGGCGTATAACTAACCCCTGCCATTACCTGGCTGATTTTCTTCAGGTTATCCCCCCACAGATCCGTTTGGTACAAATAGGAATCTTCCCCCAAGCTAAACGGAATAAACCACAGATGACCCTCATGATAGCGGATCCATCCGCCACTTTCTTCCGCCAGCAAAACCGCCTGACAGGTTTTATCCTCCAGTTCATGACTGCACTCCGGTTTCAGACACAAGGGGCGGTACGAATGATCCTCATCCAGATAAATCGTATGCATTCCATTCCCGCTTAAAACTGCAAATCCGTCCTGGTAGACCCCCAGGGAATAGTTTTTTCCCTGGCTTTCATTCGGCAGTGCTTCCCCTGTCTCAGACTCGGAAGATCCGTTTTCCGCACATCCTCCTGCCATCATAACCATCACGGTAATGAGCAGATAGCTTATCCACTTACGAACTGATCTCATCTACGCCTTCCTTTCATCGAACCGGTTCAATTGCTCTTCTATCTCTGGCAGAACCCGATACGCGCCTATAGACTCCAACCCTTTCCGGATCTTTTCTTCATCCTCAGCTATAAATTCGCTTAATCCACTGTAATAGCTGTCCAAATATTGTCCTTGAAGGAGATCAATTCGTAGCCACAGATCCTCCATGCCGCTGGTATCCAGATGAAATCCGCATAACGGGGATACATCCTGATCCATCAGCTTCCAGACTTCTTCTGCCCGGTTCGCATCTTCTTTGGTCGATGCTCTCATAAGAAAGGGGTTTCCAAAATAAAGGGTGTAATCTCCATTCAGACACTCGATGCGTTTCCCATCATCCGCTTCCTGACAGTTTTTATTCATCATGCCATAATTAATCAGTTCGGATAGTTCCGTATCCCCATAAATAGCCGCCAAGACCTTCATCGCCAGTGTTTTATGGGCTGAAGCTTCCCTCACGGCAATCATTCGTCCATTGCCTCTGTATCTACGGTCCTTTAAATGATTTGCGTCCAGAATGAGAAAGTCCTCTTCGCTCCAATCCCCCCAAATTGTTTCATCGATCATGGATAGGCTCTTTAAAGCAGCACCCTTCTTGCTGTAGCTATAACCGAACATAGCAAAGAAATTCCCCATCTGTCTTTCTCTGCTTGCTGCCTGATAGGCCCCCTCCAGATGCAGGTTATTCAATTTCCTTAAAAATTCCTGATATTCCGGAATATCAATCAAAAATTTTGCTTTCCACTTCCCGTTTTCTTTATATACTCCAATCTCTTCCGATGAGGTCCATGGATAAATAATAGATTCGAAACTATCCCAGTCACACGCTTCCAATCCAATTAATTCTTCATTTCCGGCTTCTTTCTCCTGCTGATATATATATGAAACCAGCTCCCAAATCCGTTCGCCCTGAAGCTCTTCTTCTGCTATCTTGTATTTTTCTGCTATTTTCTTATTGACAACAAAATAGAACTGCAGCGTAAAGATCGGATTTAACAAGGCATAGACTTTTCCGTCCACTTCTGTCCCTCTCCAGTAGTTTTCCGGAAAACACGCCCGAAGTTTGACTCCTTCCTGGCTTTGCAAAAATTCATCCATACAGGCAAATTCGCCGCTTCTTGCCAGTTCCGCGTACGTATCATGCCCCGAGGTGCTGGCCGGCACACAAAGAATATCCGCTCCATCAAAAGCAGAGGGGTCCCTGTTCTCTTGGAAGCCATAATAATCATATTTTTTGAATTCTATATTGACCGGGAGTCCTTTTTCCTGAAGACGCCGATTCAGTTCCTTCTCCACCTCTTCTTCCTTCGACATGATTCCCTTATGGTAGTACCATATGATAGTTTCTATCTCATTCGGATCTTTGTAGAATTCTGTCTCATGTCCCGTTTCAGTTTTGTATTCCGTTTCTTCCTCTTTTTTCGTTTCTCCGCCTTCTCTTGCATCCTCTGCATAGCATCCGGCTAGCATGGTTCCTGTGAGACATCCGGCCAGTCCTTTTATAAATGTTTGTCTACTTAGTAGTCTTTCCATTGCTTTTACCTGTTCCTATCAATATAGATACCTGCTCAGTACAAGTCGAAGACTCATCATACTGAATAGTTGTAACTGCTCAATGCCTAATCAGGTACGATCAGTTACCCATATCGCATTTTATTCCTGCGGCAGACTATACGACCAAAAGCGGTAAAGATGATCGCCAACAAAATGGTATGAACGCGCCCATGTATATGTGTGTCCTTGATCATTATGTAAAGTGACCACCACACTTTGATAATCGTATGAACTCATCATGCTCATACGCTCTACTCCGTTCTCATCATCATAATATCCTTCTAAAGTAACTCCCACATTTGTGTTGCCGCAACTTGTTGCTGCTGCGCAGCCATTTACATTGCAATCCAGTATAACGTAGCCTGTGTTTCCGCCATAGCCTACTTCTTCCACCAATCCTGCCTCTACTGTAACGTTCCCCAAAGTTAACGCCAATACAGTTGCTGCAACAAACATGATTCTTTTTTTCACCTGGTTTACCTTTGTCCTTTCATTTTGCCCTTATAACAGAATCGAAAAGTGCGTTATTCGTTCGCGCGCCATTTTTTGTTCGTAATTCCTTCTTCCTGCCAGTTTACTGTGTAAACTGGTTTAGCTGTTCTTTTATATTCTCCAAAACACTATATGCACCAACATCTTTTAACTGTTCTCGTATTTTCTCTTCATCTTCTTCTATCGCATTGCTTATTCCGCAATAATATGTATCCATATATGCATTCTGAATAGACACTATTTTTTCCAATTTCTCTTCCAGGCCACTCGTATCCAAATGGAAACCGCACATTGGTGATGCATCCTGCTCTATCAGTCTCCACACATCTTCTGCCCGGTTTTCATCTTCTTTTGTTGATGGCCTCATCAGAAAGAGGTTTCCAAAATACCTTGAATAGTCTCCACTCAAGCATTTTATTCTCTTCCCGTCGTCTGCTTCTTGCCAGTCTTTTCCAACAATCCCATAGTTAATCAGTTCTGATAGTTCCGCATCCCCATATATTGCAGCCAGTACTTTCATAGACATGGTTTTTTGTGGCGAAGCATCCCAAACTGCCGTCTTCCCCCCAACACCTCTATATCGACAATTCTGCATATTCGAAGTTTCTTTTATCAAAAAGTCCTCTTCGCACCATTCATTATGAAGATTTTCATGGATCATAGATAAGCTTCTCTTGGCAGCGCCATTTTTGCTATAGCTTGTGCAATACATGGCAAAGAAATTTCCATAGGTTCTTTGCCCGTTTGCCGCCTGGTACGCGCCTTCCAGGTACAGCGTATTGATCTTTCGTATGAATGACTGGTATTCAGGAATATCCACCAAAAAGGCGGCTTCCCATTTCCCATTGTTTTTGTATACTCCAATTTCTTCTGAACTTGTCAACGGATAATACATAAAAGGTCCAAGGCCTTTAAACTGAGCGGCTTCAAGACCGGTAAGATCCGAATTTCCTGTTTCTTTTTCCTTTTGATACACATCAGAAACCAGTTCGAATATGTTTTCGTCATCGATATCTTCTTCCTTTATTCCATACTTATCCGCTATTTTTTTATTAATCGAATAATATGTTTTCAGAAAAGATGATGGAGTCAGGAGTGCATATACCCTTCCATCCACCTCTATACCTTTCCAATAAGTCTCCGGAAAGTACGTTCTCAAATCTATGCCTTCCGTAGTTTGCAAAAAATCATCCCAGCAGGCAAACATTCCTTTTCGTGCCAATTCTGCATATGTATCATATCCAGGAATATTTCCAGGTAAACTGAGAATGTCTGCCCCGCTAAAAAGAGAAGGGTCTTTATTCTCAAAAAATTCAAATTCATCATACTGTTTAAAAACCACTTCAACAGGAAATCCCTTATCTCGTAGCTTTTTGCTGAGTTCCTTTTCCAGGCTTTTGCTAAGCTGTTCCTCTTCCCTCAACATTCTTCCGTAAAAGTAATACCACGTTATAGTTATCGGTTTTTCAGGTTCTTCCCTATTTTCGCTTTCAATCAATAGTTTATCTGGATTATCCGGTTCCCCGGATCCTCCAGCGTCATGCACCAAGCAACCAGACAATACGGATCCCAGAAAGTAGCCAGCGATTCCCTTCATAAAATTGCGTCTATTAATTGTTTTTGTCTTCATATTATGTGCCTCTAAACATACATTCCCTTTGATTGCTGTTACTCCTCGTTAGCATATTTGTATAATGTTCCCACTTGATAGCCATTGGCGACGAAACTTGCTTCTCCTTTGTAATATATATGCGTGCTGTTATTGTGAAAAATCACCGCAGCGCTTTCAAAATCCGTCATGCTTGTTGTCTGAACATAGTAATATTCTTCATTTACGTCTGTATAATACCCTTTTAACGTTGTGCCCACTTCTGTATCATCACAAATAATTGCTGCCGCACACCCATAAGAATTACAGTCCAGTACGGCTGTGCCGGAATTCCCATTCGCAGTAAAGTTTATTGATCTTCCGTCTCCATAGGCAACGCTTCCTGTCGCTAGCGTCATAACAATTGCGGCTACTACCATCTTACGTTTGTTCATGATCATCTTCTCCTTTTTCACTTTAATTGTTTGAACATTCCTAACGTATTCGTCTGATTTGATTGTATCATTCCTCAAAAATGCTGTCAACGAGCTGTCCACATTTTCCTTGTTTTTGACCACATATTTTTGATATCGCGCGGTCTCGGTGCATAGGGCTTCTTGCGTGCCTGCACATAAAGAGGATACAAGCGGGGCTGTTGCACATCTTTAATGAGCAGCAGCCCGCCTATG
>JAEEGL013443860.1_pt1 | contig 10234 bp, 10 predicted proteins | sample 9134231 | NCBI WGS metagenome assembly JAEEGL01 (sample SAMN16246548, study PRJNA631951) | gut metagenome | biome: gut microbiome; feature: rumen; material: fiber-attached | host: Bos | place: Iran: Karaj | collected 2018-10 | reverse complement strand
CTAATATGCTGTAACTCAGCCCGTGCCGGCAAAAACACTGTTTCCGCTTCCGGGAAAAATTTTTTATTAAAATAAGCCGCTTCTAACTCCGGCTCCAAATCAGCTTGCCCGCGTATTCCCCGCACCAAAATTCGCACTTGGTGAGCCCGTGCATAATCGGCCAGTAAGCCATCCGCCGTAGCCACTTCCACCCCGGGAATATCGGCGGTAACCTGTTGGAGTAACGTCACCCGTTCTGCCGTTGAAAACAACGGCGTTTTCCCGGCGTTTTTCATAACCAGTACCGTCAGCCCGCCAAACAGGTGGGCGGCACGGGTAATAATATCCAAATGTCCGTTCGTGACTGGGTCAAAACTGCCCGCATAAACTGCTTTAATCATATCCTCTCCTGACACTCCGTCTTATATTATGGTATCATAATTTTATGATTAAAAACCCATTTTCCGATGAAATCTATTTGCGCCGTACCCATCCGCACGTCCCGGATTTACGCGATGAATACTTCCGCGACCAAACCAAAATCATCCACTCGTTGCCGTTTCGGCGTTTGAAACACAAAACGCAAGTCTTTTTCGCCCCGGATAACGACCACATCTGCACCCGCATTGAACACGTGTTACACGTGGCCACGATTGCGGCCACCATTTGCCGGGGACTCAACAAAAGCGGCCGCTGGGATTTAAGCGAGGACTTGGCCTATGCCATCGGGCTGGGACACGATATCGGCCATGCCCCTTTCGGCCATGAAGGAGAGCGGGCCATCAACGTATGCTTAGCCCCCAAAGGCAAACGGTTTTCGCACGAATCAAACGGCTACCGGGTCGTAGAACATTTAGCTAATTACGGAGAAGGACTGAATTTAACTTTCGCCGTAAAAGACGGCATCATTTGTCACTGTGGGGAAGATTACGCCAATAACCAACTCCGCCCCGCCACGGTTCCTAATGATTTGGAAAAAATTACCGGACGCAACCAAATGCCCTCCACCTACGAAGGATGCATCGTACGCTTGGCCGATAAAATTGCTTATTTGGGCCGCGATATTGAAGATGCTATTAAGGCAGATATCATCACCGCAGATGATATTCCGCAAAATGTACGCCGGGAATTGGGGGAACGCAACGGGGAAATTATTAACACCCTTACGCTGGACCTAATTGGCCATTCCAAAGACCGGGATTATATCGGTTTTTCCGATGAGAAATTTGAATTATTATCCCAATTACGCCGCTTCAATCACCAGCGTATTTACGATAACGAACAAATGCGCCAACGTAAAGAAACCATTACTAAATGCATTCGCGATTTATTTGATTATTTCCACCGGATTTTTGATCGGTATGGTTTCCATTACGAGGCCTATGAAAAAGAAGGCAAGCAAACGGCTCACAATTTTGCCAACTACATGAACTCCATGCGCCGTGTTTACGGACAAGATGAAACAAAACTGGATGACATTATTGCCGATTTTGTAGCCGGGATGACAGACTCTTACGCGCTGGATGTAATGGAGGATGTCATCTTACCTACCTCTATCAAGTTTTTACGCTAAACAAAAATCTTTGCCACAAGAGAAGCCCCGGATAGAAATCCGGGGCCTTTGTGTCTTAGGTTTGGAGGTTTATTTGAACAAATAGGGGGTGTGTACTTTAAAGTAGTCAATTACCTTGTGCATGCCGGGAACTCTTTCGTTGGCTAATGCCGCTTGCGCAATGCTACGTCCGCCGGCGAAACTCAGTTCACGTACGACAGCCATCTTCACAGGAAGAACAAATTTCATAGCACCGCCTGTTTCCATCGCGGCGTACGCTTCGCGCACGGCCACGTCCAAGTGGGTTCCCTCGTATAATTTAAAAAACACATTAGCATCAAATTGTTCCGGATGTACTACACTATAGTTGATATAGCGCATAAACGGCGTTTCCCCCGCCTGGTTGCGGCTGTTAAGAAGATCAAACAGCAGAGCCCGATCTTTTTCCCGCACACGGGCGGACAGTGTTTGCAACGTAAATACATCTTGCACATAGTGGAATACATTGTTACCAAATTTATCCGTTGCCTTTAAAAGACTATCATCCTTCAAAAAAGCGATATCCAACGTGCGCCCTTCCTGCACAATTTTCAGGAATGCTTCTTCTTTGGCTTTCTGCGGCATATCTTCCACAATGGCTTGCGCTTGTGCCGCTATAAAACCCGTTAAAACACATAAAGTTAAAAGTATCTTTTTCATACGTTCCCCCGCCTACTTATCTATATCTTATGTTCTTTAGAGTGATTTTTCGAGGGTCTTTGGACCCAGACACACAGATTTTTGGACCTATGTCAAAAATAGGTCCAAAGACCTATATGCTTTTTTAACATCCAACGCCGCCCTCAGGCAAACGGTGTGAATTTCCCCCACATAAAAAACCCCCGGACTATTCCAGGGGTTTAAATGGAGCGGGCGAAGAGAATCGAACTCTCGTCTCAACCTTGGCAAGGTCGCGTTCTACCATTGAACCACGCCCGCAGAAATCTTCTCCTGCTGTTAAGGATATTATAGCAAATGTACTTTTGGTTGTACAAATTTATTTTTTACCGGACCGGGACGTTTTTCGTGAGGATTTGCCGGCAGGCGGTGCTGGGGCCACAGGCGCAGTGGCATCCGCCCCCGATAGTAACACCCCGGCAATGGATTTTAAATACGCGTTTTCGCGCACGGCTTGTTGCACCCCCGGATTTTGCCGCAAACTATTCAACGTAGCATTACGGCGAATCACCGCCAGGGCTTCTTGCGGATGATCGCGGTAGTATTTAACACCCGGGCTGACAAGCAGATGGCTCATAAACCGACTGCTCGCCACTATTCGCACCAGTTGCGAATCGGCCAAAATGGCTTGGACGGTGGCATTAGAGAAAAAATTATCTATCGCATACGTTTGATCTACCAGATTGCGTAGTTGTTGCGGATCGGCCAACAACTGCCCCATACCCGGGCGGCGCAAAAAGGATTGAATCATATCTTCGTTGGATAACAACTGCCGGATTACTTCCGGGTCATTTATGTTGGAATTGATGTTGGTCAGTAGCGCCCAAGGAGCCGCACCGATGACTTCGTAATTTTGCCGGGTAAAATTTTCCTTGTTAAAGCGGTTGAGAATCGGCAACATGCTGCCCACGTTCGTATAGGCGTCAAAGTGTTCCTGCCCTTCTTGGATTTGCACATATTTTACACCCACCTTGGGATTAAAATCCCGTGATTCTTGTATAGGGACCAAATCATCGGCAATTGTTTCCACTTGCCTTTGCGAAAGCCACATAAACAACACCGTCAACCCTAAAAGGCCCCCTATCACGCCCCCCAAAATTTTATCGGCCTTGCTTTTCCGGACGGGGCGAAGGGATGTTTCTTCTTGAGAAGGCCCGCCTGCCGTACCGGGCACATGCGGCGGATGATTACGGTATTTAGCCGGATTACGCAGACGGTCTATAATTTCCTGTTGGTCCATGATCCTCTCCCGACATATTGCATACAGATAAAGTATAATTTATTATAACAGATTCGTACCCATTTTATCTAACGGGAGTGCATCTATGTTGACGAAAACTATCTTTTACCACGATACCGATTGCGGCGGCGTGGTATATTACGGTAACTACTTAAAATTTTTTGAAGAAGCCCGCACCCTGTATATGCAAGAGCGCGGTTATTCCGTACCCGATTTAATGAAACACGGATTATTTTTTGTGGTAGCCCGACAAGAAACGGAATATAAATATCCCGTCCGGTACGCGGATGTGATTACCATAGATACCCAAATTACCGAAGTGTCCGACATCAAAATCGTTTTTGAAAATACGATTAAAAATCAAGATGGCCGCTTGTGTACTAAAGGTAAAACTACGTTGGTATGCGTCAATGCGCAAGGGATGCCCTCCCCCATGGGTGCCAGCGTCAAGCAAGCCATGGCCCCTACCCTGCGGTAAGAAAAATCTGTCGGGCGGGAAATACCTACACGACCGGGAAATTTTGTTACAATAACGATGTAGTGCAAAAATTGATTCTATTTTTGAAATTATTATGATACTGTCCCAAAAAGGAAATTACTTTATTCATCCTTTCATTCCCATCGAAGACACCCACATGGGTTTCACACTCATTGAATTGTTAGTAGTTGTTCTCATTATCGGCATTTTGGCGGCTATTGCCGTGCCGCAATATCAAAGAGCCGTGGACAAGTCCAAATTTACTCAACTGGTCACCGTCAGTAAACAAATTGTGGATGCCCAACAGGCCTATTACATGGCTAACGGTGTTTATGCTATGCGGGCGGATGAATTGACATTGGATCTTCCTTTACTGAATAATGGCGCCCAGTTTGGCACTTCCACATGGAATTGCGAATTTACATACGCCAACGGAGGGGGAGGATCTCCCCGAACTTCCTGCTATATGAACCAATTAGGTATCGGTTTTCAGCGGCTTCATGAGAGAAATAACGTCAATTGTTGTGCGTATGCTTCGTCTAACTGGAAAGGCGATTGGTTATGCCAATATATTACCCAAAAGAAAACACCGTACTCCAATCAAAGTAGCATGCGTTGCTATAGCGGGAACATCTAACTACGCATTGGCACATACTTGCAAAAATACCCCGGGGATACCGGGGTATTTTTGTGCATATTCAACCCAATTTATTTTTTCTTATCTTTTAAGGCCAAATATCCCATCAACCGGTAAATCAGTTTAGATACGTTAAACTCCGTAATGGTATCGGCACTGCGTTTGCACGCTTCCACTACATCTACCGCTACGATTTTTTTGCGTTTAATCACTTCTCTAAATAAATCCAACGCTTCGTACCACATAAACCCACCCGGTTGCGGTGTACCGGTAGCCGGAATTACCGACGGGTCAAAACCGTCTACATCAATGGTGATATATACCGTATCGGTCAGTTTTTTGATCACCTGCGGAATTAGTTTTTTGATGTCGCGGTGCTCGTGCATTAAAAAAGTAGTCACTTTTCCCGCGTTACAAAATTGTTTTTCCTCGCTGGCTACACTGCGGATACCCACTTGCACTACCGGCACCTGACGCGACGCCGGATACAACGCACACGCGTGGCTTTTGGGCGTGCCCTCAAATGTGGGACGCAAATCCGCATGGGCATCAAAATGCAGAATGCTCAAGTTTTTGTATTTTTCAATGTACGGTTGCGCAAGTGCCTGCGTAACGGTATGCTCCCCACCAATATAAAAAGGGATGGCCGGATATTGCATTAAACGGCGCACCGTTTTATCTATATTTTTAAATACGGTATTGGTGGAACCCTTGCAATTCACAGCGGGCTGGGTGTTGATACCCAGTTCCCACGTTTCGGTTTTCGTTTCCTCGTCCCACAGTTCAATTTGGGTGGAGGCCTCTATCACCGCGGCAGGGCCTTTGGCGGTTCCGTGTCCGTAGCAGACCGTCTTTTCAAACGGTACCGGCACGACCGCGAATTTACAAAGGGGCAGAGAACTGGTTTTGCTCTCTAGCCCCATGAACTTATCGGTTTGTACGTTATCTTCGCTCACAAAAAGTCCGTATATTATCTGACAAATACAGCGGCTGCCAACACCGTCGTCCACATCCCATCCACACAAATAGCCGATTGGGTGATGTTCGTGGTGCGGACAATTTTGCCGCTCATTTTCCAAATTTCTTCTTTTTTATCCCACGTGGTATCGTTATCAAAGTCAATTCCCAACGTGGTAGACAACATAAGGGCCGCCAAATCTTCGGCATAGTCGCCCGCTTGTTTGTCGGTTTCGCCGAAACTGTGGTGTTCCGACAAATACCCGTAATTATTTTTGCCGTCTTTAGGAATAGCCACCCCAACGGATGCTGCAATCATACGGCGGTATTCGTTGCTGGTGTTACGGCTGATGACACAATGCAAAATCTGCCCGGGTTTCAATTTTTCCCGGCCTTTGGCGGCAGGGATCAATTTGCAACCGGGCGGGAAAATGCTGGACACCGGCACGATGTTAAACGGCGCAATGTGGGCATCGCGCAAGGCCTCTTCAAAACTGGCCAGTTTTTCTTTATGACGTCCGATCCCCTTGGTAAGGAAGATCTCTTTGGCTACAAACGGTTCGTACATTTTTGTTCTTTCCACAGTTCCTTTTATAATAGATTTATTACTACATAAAATTATAACAAAAAAACACATTTTGTAAACCATTATTTCCCGGTAATATTTTTTGCTATAATGACTGGGTAGAATTTTATTTATTGGGACGGCAGCGCCAAATACAAATTTTTACCGGAGCATACGCTATGAAACAAAACCGCGCTTTTACTCTCATAGAATTATTAGTGGTCGTACTTATCATTGGCATATTGGCCTCTATTGCGTTGCCGCAATATCAAAAGGCAGTAGAAAAATCAAAAGCTGCGCAAGCATTAGCCATGTTAAAAACTGTTTATGACGCAGCGGAAGCATATTACTCAGCCAACGGAACGCACGCCACTTCGTTTGACGAATTAGCTGTGGATATTCCGTGGACGGGCTCCGCTAAGTGGTTTAGTATAGGAGCGGCCAAATCCAATGCTGATTGGAGTGTGCAACTATATCGGACTTCCTTAGATACAGAGCCGGCCGTAACTGTTGGGCGGATGCGGGGAAAATACAAAGGAGCCGGATTTTATATGTACTTGGTAGATGTTCCTGTAGGGGATAAAATAATGATGGCCGGAAAACCTTATTGTGTAGAACGTACCACTAGCGGGGTCGTCAATTTCGCAGGAGAAGATCATTCTTATTGTGCTCAAATTTTCAAAGGGACTTTACTAAATTCAACAGCAAGGGTCGCGCGCTACTATTCCTTGCCCTAATTACTGCGGTCTTCCAACCAATCCCGGTAACGTTTTTCTCCCCATAAATGCTATGATATGAGTATGACTAAAAAAATCATACTCATATCTTTTTTACTGATGTTGTTTACGGAGGGTTTCTCTATGGCACCCATGTTTAATAAGAACGGCGTGTTACACTTTAATTACAAAGCGGAAGACTTGGCCCCGGCCGAAGCCGCCGCCCGCCAGGAATTGGAAAAAGACCTCGCCGCGTTTATCGCCATCCCCGCTGATCAACGCACCTTTGATAATACCATCTTGGGGTATTACCGCATTTTTAAAAAATACCACGAAGCATTAGGAGTCAGCGGATTTTTGGGTTACGTATCTACCGACAAAAACCTGCGGGATACCGTAACCGCTTTAGAAATGCAAATCAGCCAATATATGGTGGACATTTCGGCCCGGCGCGACATTTATCGTGCCATCCGCGCCTATACCGATACAAACCCGAAACTGGACCCCGTACAAGCCAAACTCGTTAAAGAAATGCTTATCGGATTTAAGTATAAAGGAATGGAATTAAATGACGAAGATTTGGAAAAGTTCAAAGCATTAAACAAAGAGGAAGCGCAAAACGCCATTACCTTTGATCAAAACATCCGCGAATACAAAGACCCGCTGTATGTCACGCGCGGACAACTGGAAGGACTGGGGGAAGATTACATCCAAAAATTACAGAAAACGGATGACGGCAAATATGTGGTTACATTGGACTACCCCGACGTTGTTCCTTTTATGAAAAGCGCTGAGGACGCTAAAGCCCGCCAAGCCCTGGAATATAAATACAACCGTCGGGGCGGCGAAAAAAACGTGGAACTGTTGGAAAAATCGTTAACGCTGCGCCGGCAAGCTGCGCATCTGCTAGGTTACAAAACGTATGCCGATTTACAACTGGAAGACCGCATGGCTAAAAATCCACAAAATGTAATGCGCTTTTTGAAAGACTTGCAAAAAAAATTAACGCCTTACGGCAAAAAAGAAATCCGTCAAATGGTTTCGTATAAGAACGAAAAAACCGGCCAAAAATCCCGCGTGCTTTATCCATGGGAAAGCGCGTATTGGAGTTATAAATACAGCAAAGAACATTTAAATTTAGACAGTGAAAAAATCAAGGAATACTTTCCATCCCAAGTAGTCATCGACGGGATGCTAGAACTATTCGGCGGGATTTTCGGCATTACGTTTGAACCGGCAGACATCCCTGTTTGGCATCCGGATGTAAAGGCATTTCGCATTAAAGATGCACAAGACGGCCGGTTAATCGCTTACTTTTACATGGATTTGTATCCGCGCGAGGGCAAATACAAACATGCGGCGTGTTTTGATTTAGTAGGCGGAGAAGAAAAACCGGACGGCAGTTACCAAACGCCGTTTGTGGCCATTGTAGCCAATATGAACAAACCGTCCCAAGAAACCCCATCTCTACTTAAGCACAGTGAAGTAGAAACTTTATTCCACGAATTTGGTCACGTACTGCACAATGCGCTCACCCGCGCCAAATACGGCCCGCAAGCCGGCACCAGCGTCAGTTGGGACTTCGTAGAAGCCCCCAGCCAACTCTTGGAGCGTTGGGCCTGGGACCCGCAAGTGCTTAAAAAAATCAGCAAACATTACAAAACGGGTGAGCCGTTACCGGATGATTTAATCAAACGTATGATTGATGCCAAAAATTTCGGCACGGCTACGGCTTATCTGCGCCAAAACTTTTTTGCCCAGTATGATATGACGCTCCACACCCTGGACAAAACCCCCGATACCACTAAATTATATTTTGATTTAACGAAAAAAATCTGCCGTATCCACTTAACCAAAAACACCATTCCGCAGGCCTCTTTCGGGCACATTATGGGCGGCTATGATGCGGGGTACTACGGGTATTTATGGTCAGAAGTGATGGCAGAGGATTTCTTTAGCGAGTTTCAAAAACACGGCATTTTCAACCCGCAAATCGGGCTTAAATTCCGCCGGGAAATTTTAGAAAAAGGTGGCAGTATGGAAGAAACCGATATGGTACAAAACTTCTTGGGCCGCCCCGTTGATAATGTTCCCTTCCTACGCTCACTGGGTTTGGAGGTTAAATAAAATGCGTGTCGTCATTGGAATTGATGTGGGGGGATCCACCACTAAAATTGTGGGATATACCGAAAGTGGGAAACTTGTTTCTATGCTCAAGGTAGAAGCCGCCGACCCAATGACTTCTGCTTATGGGGCACTGGGGAAATTTATCAACCAAAACAACCTGGAACTGGGTGAAATTGCACAAATTATTTTAACCGGTGTCGGTGCGGCTTTGTTTGCCAAAGACATTTACGGCATTCCTACTACCCGAGTGGACGAATTTCAAGCCATTGGGTTGGGAGGTCTTGCCCTGTCCGGTAAAAAGGAAGCGTTGGTGGTTAGCATGGGTACCGGAACGGCTTTTGTCCGCGCCGGCAAACACGGCATCCAACACATTGGCGGTTCGGGCGTGGGTGGAGGCACAGTAGCCGGGCTTTGCGGAAAATTGTGCGGAGCAACCTCGTTCCGCACCGTAACAGAAATGGCCCGCACCGGATCTTTGGATAAAGTGGATTTGAATATTAAAGACATCAGTGCGGCCGAAATTCCCACCCTTCCGCCCAATACAACCGCATCCAACTTCGGCAAGTTGGAAGACAGTGCTTCCAGCGAAGATATTACCCTGGGCGTTCTCAATATGACGTTTCAAACCATCGGCATGATGGCGGTATTTGCTTGCCGCAACGACCGGGTGAAAGACGTTATTTTAACCGGCACCCTCTCGCAAGTTCCGTTTGCCAAAAAGGTATTCCAAGCCCTGCACAAAATGCACGGAGTACGATTTATTTTCCCTAAAAATGCTCTTTATGCCACAGCAGCAGGGGCGGCCCTTTCGTACTTAAATACCCACGGGGAAAAACATGGCAGACGTTAATACTTCGTATCAAAAATCCAGTTTCGGCCCAGCGTTCCTGTTTATACCTACCCACCAACGCCAGGCCTTAGCCGCCTACTACGAATTTTGCCGTTTGATGGACGATATTGCCGATGAACCAAACGGTCGTAATCCACTCCCGCAACTGGAAGAATGGCAACAAGAAATCACCCACATTTTTAACGGAACTGCCCAAACTGCCTTGGGCCAACAACTCATCCCCGTCGTGCGTGAGTTTGGCCTTAGCCCCGACCGTTTTTCACTCCTAATAGAGGGCATGCGTGCAGACGTGGAAGGAAAAACATACACCACTTGGGAAGATTTAGATGGCTATCTCTACCGGGTAGCCGTGATTGTCGGGCTGGCTACTTTGGATATTGTAGGCGTCAAAGGTTCTTCTGCCCAAACACTGGCCG
>JAEEGL012631399.1_pt1 | contig 10234 bp, 5 predicted proteins | sample 9134231 | NCBI WGS metagenome assembly JAEEGL01 (sample SAMN16246548, study PRJNA631951) | gut metagenome | biome: gut microbiome; feature: rumen; material: fiber-attached | host: Bos | place: Iran: Karaj | collected 2018-10 | reverse complement strand
TTAATTTTTATTTTTTTTTCTTCAAATATTTTATTTAATTCATTTATTGATTTATTAAAAGGTATTTCATTTATAATTTTTCCTTTTTTTAATTGTATTAATTTAAATCCGGTAAAATTTTTAGATTCAAAATTTTTATTTGTTTCTTTTTTTGAACCAATAAATAAATCAATATTTTCAATTTTTAACGGATTTTTGTGATTATATTTATTATTAAATTTAGATTTTATTGAAAATGAAAAATTTTCTTTAAAAAAGTTTTGGTTATAAACAAGTAAATTTTTATTATTTTTTTTAACAGTTGTAATATTGATTCTTGTAAAAGCAATTTCTAAATTTTCCTTTTTCTTTATCAAATTTGGAGAATACATATAAATATTATTTTTATAATATTTATTATTTTGAATTTTTTGTTTCATTTCATTCTTTTCTATTTTAATTGTGTGTTCTTTACTGAGATTATTATTATTGTTAATCTGAAACATTTCCTCCTTTAAATTTTTTGGAATATTTTGTTTGTTTTCATTATTATTTTTTTTAATATCCATTGATTTTTCTCTTATATTATCTTCTGTTTTACATATTTGATCATCAGTAATTCCTAATTTTTCTTTTAATAAAGGAGATATATTTCTTTTTGTTAATCTATTTTTAAATCTAAATTTTTCTAAAAATGACATTACTTGGACTTTTTTCTCATCAGAATCAAAAATTGTTTTCATATTGTCATAATATTTTTCATTTAATTTATTTAAAGAGTTATTAAGAGAATCATTTTGATTTATTAATTTTTTAAATGAATCTCTACTTATAATAATTCTTTTTAATTTTTTGGGACTTGAATTTAAATAATCATTTTCCATTTTAAATCTATATAATATTTTTTAATATCAAATTAATTTTTTTTTTCATATATTAGAATAAAAGTTTAATTGAATATTTATATCAAGTATTTGATGAATAAATAATATAAAGTAAATAATTTCATTTTATTAAATAACTTTAAATAATATTTAAGATATTTTTTCTAAATAAAAACTTTTTAAAAATCTAAATTTTCTTAATATAAAAAGAGAAATTAACTTTTATTTAAAAAATTTTTATTTTTGAATGCAACGATGTTGTTTGCATTTTTTTCCTTTTCCACAATGATGGAACCAATCACATTTAGTTCCCCATTTAACTCTATTGTCTTTAGAATCAGAATACATAACTTGGCATCTATAATCTAAACAACGAAGTCCATTATCACATGTATGGAATAAATCACAATCTTCATTTAATGTTCTATATCTTGCATTAATGAAACTTAAACAGAAAAAGAGAAAAATGAAAAATAAATTTTTTGACATTTTTATTTGAAATTATAAAACGAATTAATTAAAATTATTAAAAAAAATTATTTTTTTTTTCATCAATTTAATGATTTAAATTGTTTAAATTAAAAACTTTTTTAAATTTATTTTTTTGAGAGAAGAAAAAAAAAAAAAAGTAAAATTTATATTTCTAAAAATCATTTAATTAATTTAATATTTTTATTTTGTCTTTTTGCTGATGAAAAATCATTATTATTAAACTTAATATTTCTCTTATAAACTGTATTTCCCAAATTATCAATATATTCTTTATGATAATCATTAGGAGAAAAAGTTCTTCCAAAATTTGTATTTTTATTATTTGCATAAGACATTGATTTAAAATTATTATTTGTATCTTGATTCAAATCATTATTATTTAAAACTAAATTTTGAGAATTTGAATTACTACCTACACCTATTTGAATAAAATTAAAATTAAAATTAGGATCATAGTCTTTAGGAGTATTATTAATAATTATTTTTTTTTTTGTTGTAATAGGACTAATCTTATTATTTTGTTTATTAATATTATTAACTGAATATTTACTTCTATTGTTTGTATCTACATTCAATGAATGAAATCTTGAATTGGTATTATTCATATTTTTTGAATTCATATAATTATTATTATAATTGCTATTATTATAATTGTTGTTATTATAATTGTTGTCATTATAATTGTTGTCATTATAATAGTTGTTATTATAATTGTCGTTACTATAATTGGTATTATTATAATTGTTATTATTAGAATTGTTATGATTATAATTGTTATTATTATAATTGGTATTATTATAATTGGTATTATTATAATTGGTGTGATTATAATTGGTATTATTATAATTGGTATTATTATAATTGGTATTATTATAATTGGTATTATTATAATTGGTATTATTATAATTGGTATTATTATAATTGGTACTATTATAATTTTTGTTATTATAATTGTTATTATTATAATTATTTTTGGCTATAGAATCTGTTAAATATTTCTCTAAGTAAGATTTTTCTGCTTGAATTGAAGGATCTTGTTCTGAATTATTATAATCAATATTTTTAAGATTTCTATTTATTTTTTTTGGATTTAATACCTTATCATTTACATTTAGATTTTTATCTTGAGAAAAAGTTGGTTTCTCATTTTCTGTTCTTGAAACTATTGAAATTCTTGTTTTATTATTATTTTCATTTTTATTCTTTGTTTGAATAGAAGAATTTTCTTTTTTTTTTTTAATTCTATTTTGTAAAGGACTTGCAGTAACATCTATTTTATTTTCTTTTTCTACTTTTTCTTCTAAGATCATTTCTTTAAACATATATGGATTATTTTTTAATTGGAAAACACTTCGACGACCTTGATTTATTGATTTATATCTTATATTGTTTCTATTAAACTTTTCATCTTGAAAATTTTTGGTAATTTCTTTAAAATTATAAACTCTTTGACTATTATTGATGTTATTTTTTTCTTTAAAATTATTATCATTATTATTTTTTTCACTATTATACTTGTTATTATTATTATTTTTATTATTATTCGAATTATTTTTTTCTTTATTTCCACCAATAATCAGATTATTTTTATTATTATCAATAATAACATTTTCTTTATTTTTATTATCAATTATAATAGGTTGGTTAGTATCATTTCCAATAATAATTTGATTATTTTCATTATCAAATATTATTTTATTTCTAGTTATTTTTCTAAATAATCTATTTACTTTGTCTCTCTTTTCTTCTTCATTATCATCTACATCACTATTAACATCTTTCCCAAGAACAAAATCATAATTTAAATCAACTTTATCTAAAAATTTAAGACTTTCAGAACGTTTTTTAGTAAATTTAAGTTTATTAGTTAGGTTATTAATATCTCTTTTTTTAATTTCTTTAAAAGTTCCTAAATTTTTTCTAAACCTAACATCTTTAATAAATTCAACTAAAGATCCAAATCTTGATTTAATCTTATTAAATTCACCTTTCATTTCATCATATTTTTTCAAAGCTTCATTAGCATCAGTTTTATATATTAAAAGATGATCATTTAATTTTTTATAAATATCATCTTTCATATCTGAAACTTTATTCCATTCATCTTGTAATTCTTTCGTTTTTTTTTCTAAAGAAATAGCTTCTTTAACATTTTGCAATCTAATATCTAAAATTTTTTCAGTATTATTTTTAATTTCTAATCTAATTTCTTTATCTAAAACTGAATTTTTAAAATCAGAATAATTATTACATCTTTGAGCAGCTGCATTAACAACAGTAACAACTTCTTTTGAAAAATTATCATATCTTTTTCTAATTTCTCCTAATTCTCTTTTCATTTGATCTTTACTTGTCATTAATCCAGAAACATTAATTATATTACTATAAATATAATCTCCCATTGTTTTATATTGACTTTTTTGTCCTATAAATCCAGGAACTAATAAATTATCAATAAATATTTTATCATATTTTATTTTTGAATCACTTAAATCTTTCATTGTGTTATTTATTCTTATTTCATGAGTTATTATTTGAGATTCTGTTTTGTTTTTAAATGTTTCTAATTCTTTTAGTTTATCTAATTTAACTGCTATATCAGCAAAAGAATTTGTAAATCTTTCATTTATTTCATTTAAAATTTTTAATTGGGAATTTATTTCATTTATTTCTTTTGTTCTAATTTCTTTTTCATTATTTATTTTTTTTTCTATTTTATTTTCTAGTTCTTTTATATATGATAAAAATTCATTTCTAAGATTAGGAATATTAATTTCAGCATTTTTTTCAATTATTTCATCATTATTTGTATCGATATTAGTTTTTTCATTTATTTCATTAAAAGCCATTTTTTTAATAAGCTTGAAATATTTTTTTAATTATTTTAAGTAATTTTTATTTTTTCGTTTTAATTTTATTAAATGAGTGATGCAAACATTATTGATGTAGAAGGAAAAAATAATGAAAATGAAAATATGGATGATAATATATTAGATGGAAAAAAAAGCGAAAATGAAGGAGAAAATATATTAAATCAAGACAATGAAATAAATGAGCTTTTAAATGATAATGAAGAAAAAAAAGAAATAAAAGATGAAGAAAATAAAGAAGATATTTTAAACGAAGAAAAAAATGAAGAAATAATAAATGATAAAGAAAATACTATTCAACAAAAAACTAAACCTCAAAAAGAAGATAAATCAAATCAAACTTTTGAAAGTAAAGATAAACAAATAGAATATTTACAAGAACAATTAGAAGAAAAAGATAAAACAATAAATGAATTAAGAGAAGAAAATAAAAGATTAAAAAATGATTTAAAAGAAGAAGAATTAAATTTAGGAAGTAAATTAGAAATTGAACAAGTATTTTCAAATGTGAAAGATCAAAATGTTCATGAATTAGAAAATAAAATAAGTTCAATGAAAACAATGGTAAGAGAATTAAATCAAGAATTTGAAAATCAATTAAAAATTAAAGATCAAAAACATAAAGAAAAAACTCAAACAATATTAAAACAAATTCAAGAATTTTCAAACAAAGAAAATAATTATATAAATAGAATTGAAAATTTATCAAATCAATCAAAAGATTTTCAAAATCAATTAAATAATTATATTAGAGAAAGAACTACTATGGAAGATATTATTATTAGACAAGAAGAAAAATTAAATGTTCTTATTGAAAAAATTAATCAAGTTGAAGAAATTATTAAAAAAAAAAATAAAATTATAAAAGAAAATGAAGCTTATGTTATTGAATTAGTTAAAATTGTTGAACAACAAAAAGTTCAAATTAATCAATATAAAATTAATAATAGAACTCTTGATAGAAATACTTTTTCAAATAATAATAATTTATATTCTAATTATAGTACCTTCAAAAGAAATAATTTAAATAATGATGATGAAAAATTTAATTTACATTTTAAATCTTTAGATGTTATCAACGAAAATAATAATAATGATAATGTTATTTTACCTTTAATTAATAGTAATAATAATAATAATAATAATAATAATATTAATAATAATAATAATATTGATAATAGTGAACAAATTAGTTTAGAAAAAAGAGAATCTGAGAAGAATGAAAAAAATTTAGAAGAATTGAAAAATATGATGGACCAATTAATGGATGATATTAAGGATTAATCCATTATTATTTTATTTTTATATATAATTTATTGAGTGATATTTTTTCAACAAAAAAAAATAAATTTAATTTTATTTTCATAAATAAATTTAAATTATAAATACTTCTTTAATTAAATTTAAATCATGAAGATGGAAAACAATAATTAATTACTTTTTTTTTTTTCAAAACAAATAAATTTTAAAAATTAAAATATAAATCATTTAATAAGAATGAATCAAATCAATAATTAAAAAATCATGTTAAAAATCAATGTAATAAATTTATTCAATGAAAGAAAATTAAAAATCTCAAAAATAAGAAATTTAATATTTAAATAATGAAAAAAAGAAATTTGAATATTTTTTTCTAAAAATGAATTTCTTGAAACTATTAATGAAAATGATGTTATAAATTATTTTTTAATAATATTTAGTTAGTTAAGAATAAGAATAGTGAATTAGAAAAAGAGAATAAAGAATATAAAAATAGAAATTGATAAATTCAATTCTATAATAATTATCCTATTTATAATAACTTTAATTTAGATTTTTCATAATAAAAAATAATTATTCAAATAAAAAAAATGAATTATGAATATAAAAAAATTTAATTTCAAAAAAAACTGAAAGTATATTAACAATAATTATAGTTTTCTTTTTTAAAAAATTAATGAAAAAAAAAAATCAATTTGATTCTCTGGAACATTCTTCACAATAAAATTCAAATTCAATTGCCTCAGTATTCATATTTGCAACTTCTCTTTCATTTGCAAAATTACATATTTTTTTCATAAACTTTACTGTTTTTTCAATTGATATTTTATCTTTATATTTTGTTAAAGAATCAATACATTTATCATATAATTCGATAATGTTTTCTGATGTTTCTTTTATTTCTTTTAATACATTTTTATCTCCTCTTACTTCTACATTCTCAGTTGGATTATTTGTTTTTTCTTTAAAATGAATTTCTATATTTTCTTTTTCAGTTTCAAATGTTTGTTTTCTTTTTTTTATTAGTTCTATTATTTCTTCTATTGATTGACATTTTTCCATTTCTGTATCTTGAATTCCTCCCATTTTATTAATATTTTTATTTCATTCCTTTTTTTTTATTTAAATACTTTAACAAAAATATCTCAATTTAAATATTTTTTAATTAATTTTTTTTTAATTAAAATTACAAACAGTTAATAATAATTATTCATGAAATAAATGAAAAAATCAAGAAATAATAAGGAAATTCTAGAATCAAATTTATATATGCATTAAAAGATATTTTGATTCTAATTTCATAGTTTATTTTCTTGAAAATTATTTTTGAAAAAAAATAAAATGGAGAAACTTTATTATCATATTAGAAAGATATTTATAATAATTTGAATTTATTTATCAGTGTTTAGATTTAAGAATTCCATTAGAAGATTGTCAAATATTTTGTTTTGAATTTTTTTTTTTTTTCAACATAATCTCCTTTTTTCTATTTATTTAATTTTTTCTTAATGTTGAAATTGTGGAATATTCTTTATTCTCTTATTTTGTATATTTGCTTGTTGAAATTATTGTAAATTTAATCTAGGAACAATTAATTTAAAAAAAAATTTAAAACAATTAAATTATTTATTAATAAACATATCTAAAACTATTAATTTGAACCTCCTAAAAAAGCAACTTCAGATCTTACTAATTCAATTAATTTTAAATCTTCAAAACTAAGTTCATCTTTAATTCTTATAAGTCTATATGAATTAAAAATATCATCCAATTCATCTTTTTGGAAATTTTTTTTATTAATCATAATTTTTTCTCTTGTTCTATACAAAACTTCTTGACCATTATCATCAATTTTAAAAGGAGTTTTTGAAGTAAAATCAAAAAGTGTTATTTGATCTTTATCAAATAAACAATATTTTAATAAGTCTATTTCTTGCATTTTTTTAATAAAATTAAAAATATCCATATAATAATGAATTCTAAATTCTGCAGATTTTATTGCGTTATACCTTTTTTTTTGTGTATTTGAACAACAAAATAATATATAGGAAAAAAAATATTGTGAATATGATAAAGGGAAAATTTTTTCTTTATTATTATTCTTTATTTTCTTTTTTTCAAAAGTCATCGATGAATCTAAATGTTCATTATTTATTTTATCATGAGTTTCTTCTTCATTTTTAAATACATCAATTGTATTTGGATTATTTTCTTGATCTATATTATCTTTTATTTCATTGGAAATTACTATTCTTTTTCCACTATTTTTTTTTTGATATGTAATAACATTAGAAGAAACTATTCTTCTTTCAACCACATCAGTAAAGTTATTTATTTTTGTATTAAAATTTAGATTAAGAGATTCATTTCTTATATTTTTAAGATTCTCATTGTCTTTATCATATAAATTTAATTCTCTAGGAATTCTTTTATGCATTTTAAGATTATTTTTAATTTGAGCATGAGAATCTCTATTATCTAGAATTGATGTAATTTTATTATTTTTTTTATCATTATTAAATAAATTGATAAAATATTCAATATCATTAAATTTACTTCCCTTAAAAGTGAGCATATGATTAACTAATTTATTATCAATAATTTGTTTTTCTATAACACGAATACATGATAAAAGACATATTAATAATATTCCTATAAATCCTGCTAATTCAGCAATAAAAGCAGGTAATTTTTGATAATTTCTTTGTAATTGATATATTGTTGAAGAAGCCTGAATATTAAATTGTGCTATTAAATTATCATTTAATACTCTAGATTCTATATATTTAAAAGTGTCTATGGAATAATCATATAATGAATTAGAAGACTTTGAACTTTTTCTTATTATTAAATTTTCATCATTTAAAAATTCCAATAATGAAATATGGATTGTAGTATATTTAATGAAATGATAATCAATAGGTCGAAATAAATAATTTAATTTTTTTGACACAACATTTTTTCTACTTTTATAATTATAAGAAGTATCAATAAAATATATTGACATTTGCAAAGCATTTTCATTTAAAAACCTTTTAGTTTCTTCTAAATGACTCATAGCATAATCAGAAAGATAAATTTTAATAATTAAAACCCTAAAATTATAATCAGTATATAAACCACTTAAAGTATAATTTAAATTATCATCAATTACAGGGCAATATAACTTATTAATACCTTTGTTGTCAAAAATGGTATCAACTCTATTTTTAAAATCACTTTTTTCACATAATTTTAAAGGTATTTCACTTATCACTTTATTTTTTTCTTCATTTCCATTGAAATCAATAAATTCCATTTTATAAGAAAAATAATCTATATTAGGAAAAACATAATCTTCTCCGGAATTAAACTTTTGAATTCCAAAACCTAAATTAAAGTCAGTTTCTCTTAAATTTATTGAAGGACCACTTTCTACAATTTTTCTTGCAAATATAAAATCTATGTTTTTTCTTTTGAAAAATCCCCAAGCACAATAAAATGAATATAATAATGCAATTATGATAAATATTATAAAAAGAAGTCCTCCAATAAAAGAATGAAATCTATATTCATTGTTCATTGTAAAGGTAATTGTTGTTGCAAAAAAATCAAATCTTTTTATGTTTTTTTTTATTCGATGACATAAAGAATTTTTCGGCATTTTTTTTTATTCTTTTTAAAAATATAAGAATTAAGTTTTTTATTTTTTTTTTTGATTTTTTTATTTTTATTAAAATAATATACTTTTATAAATACAATAATGTTATAAAGTTGAAAAAGTAAAAACACAAACTTTAATATTAAATTTGATTTTTCTTTTTGAATGATGATTGAAATTAATTTATTAGAAATATTAATATGAATAAAAAATGTGATTATCTTTTGAGAATATATATTTTTTGAGAAAAGAATTTTCTTTTTTATAGAATTGATAAAAAGATTATATATAATATAAATGCTTCCTTTAAAAGTTCCAAAAGAAGATAAAAATATATTAATTGATTTCAAAGGGAATAAATTGAATATATCTTATATTACAGATAAAATTTTAGCAATGGCAAGTCCATATACTTTGACAAAAGAAAAATTTAATTTATTTCAAAATTTTTTTAATGAAATTTTTAATGATAACATTATTATAATTTCTTTATGTAATGAAGAAAAAGAAAAATATAACGAAAAATTATTTGGAGAAAAAATAAAATATATATTATTTCCTATTAATGATCATGAAACTGTTTCAATAAAAACAATTCATGAATTTCTCATATTTATAGATAAAGAAGTAAATATTAATAATAAATATATAATTATTCATTGTCATAGAGGAAAAGGAAGAACTGGTTTAATGCTTTCCTGTTATTTTTTATATAAAAATTTATGTAATGCAAGTGAAGAAGCAATTGATTTATTTAATAAAAAAAGATGTATTGATAATTCTTGTGTTAAAAATCCAACTCAAAGAAAATATGTAAAATACTATGAAGAATTTATCAAAGAGAAATTGTATAATGATGATTATAAGTTTTATAATGAAAAATTAAAGTTAAATAAAATGACATTAAGATCAATTAATATAGAAGGAATTGAAAGTAATAATAAAATTTTATGTTTTATTTATGAAATGGAATCTAATAAATTATTATTTAAAAAGGAAATAATATATGGATTTAATAATATTGAATCTGATAAAATTATTTTAGAAAATGATGTTACATTTTATTTTATTGAAATAAATAATGATTTTTCAGAAAATTCAATTGAAAT
>JAEEGL012613719.1_pt1 | contig 10234 bp, 16 predicted proteins | sample 9134231 | NCBI WGS metagenome assembly JAEEGL01 (sample SAMN16246548, study PRJNA631951) | gut metagenome | biome: gut microbiome; feature: rumen; material: fiber-attached | host: Bos | place: Iran: Karaj | collected 2018-10 | reverse complement strand
TCTGTATCAACTCGTACTATGTTTCTATACTTATTAACTTTTGGAATAATATCCAATAAACTTCTAAAATCTTCCATAGTTGTTAATATTAATTAATTGATTATTTAATTTACACAAATAAGATAATCAGTTCATTTTAGATGATAAAAAAAGGAGAGGCAAATGCCTCTCCTAAATTAATAACTACTTTATTTCTTTTATATGATATGTAATTTTTGAATAATCACTATTATATTCAGTTACTCTAACGTGATACTTCTTAGACTTATCAATAGTATTCAAATAATATTTTGCATGCGTTTCATCATCTATTATATCAATGAAATCTCTGCCATTATTAAGAACATCTTTAACTAAAGATTCTCCGTCCATATTACATTCCCACAGAAAATCGCCTTCATCTACCATAATAATTAAATATCTAGATAAACAGTAATTATCTCTGCTTCTTCAAAATTATCTTTTCCATCATCTTTAAAGTCTTCTATACCCTCTAAAGATAATAGTTCATCCAATGTTGGGTAAAATTTACCATCTTGAGAATAGTATCCCCACTTAGAATATACACAACCACCATCTCCTGTATGGATTTCTTGTCTATTGCTATACGCTATATATTTTCCTTTTTTCCAATTCTTTCTACGAATGCCAGAATTGAAGTTCATCATTAAATTTAATGCTTCTGTATAGTTCATATTTTTAATATTTTATAAATTCAATGTTTTTAATTTCCGTGCGATGATAGCTATGTTTCATTAACTCTTTACTGAAATGAACATTACCATTAGAGAATACTGTATAATAATGGAGAACAGTAATAAAAACACGATCGACATCATTGTCGAATTCTATTTCCTTTATTTCATCTTTAGAATTTCGTATTAATGTCCTACTTATACTATAAGCAAAAACATTTTTAGTTTCTCCTTTTCGTTTCTGCCAATCATACCAAAATTTCTTTGTCATAGCTTATATTGGTTTATATTCACAAATAAGAAAAACAGGTTATGTTAAAAGAAAAAAAGAAGGAGAGGCATTTGCCTCTCCTTCTTTCTACTTATATAGGTATTCCTTAGCTATGTAATTTTTCAAAACATTGTTCTTCTGCTTTATTGTAAGCATGCCGAACTTGTTACCATCATAAAAAATAAACATTCCGAACACCTCGCCCTCGCTATCGAGGAGCATATACTTTCCTTCTTCTGTCTCTTCAGTACTAGAAACTGTATAGACAGCTGTTCCATGCTTCTTTGTCTTTATAGTGAGCTTTTGTGTTTCTACATTAAGCTCAATTCTAGTTGGACAATATATTTCGTCCTCTGTTTGCTGGACGATTTCTCCGTACTCATCTACTACAGTACGATATTGTGCAAAACACACTTGTGCATGCACTGGTATAGCAATAATTGAAAAAATTGCTACTAACATGATAATTAGTTTCTTCATAATAGTTCGTATTAAATTAATTCTTCTTATATAAGAGTTTCAGCCGATTTTAGACAATGAAATAGAAAAAAGAGGAAAGACAATCGTCTTTCCTCTTTTAGCCCTTACTTTTTCTTCTTAGGTTCTGACTTCTTTAGCTTTTTATCAATGTAATCTACTATTTTCTTCATATAGGACTGCAAATCTTCACGCTCTTTAGATGTTAATTTAGAACCCTCTATAGCAGAACAACTATCACACTCCATATGTAAGTTAGCTATTTTGTTTCTTACACCAATGATCCACTTATCTCTAATCATATTTATTTTTATTAATAATATTCAATGTTATCTTTTACACTTAAATAGAGGTCTCTTATTATGCTATCTAATTTATTGAAATAAGTTTTTTCTTCCTCACTTAATAATACTGATTTGTAATAGTATATTAAGCAATATTCATTCACATCAATAAATAGATCAGTATATTCACCGCTTAGAAGAGCTATACAACCAATAGAATTAGTTTCTTTACCATAGAATATAGTAATTCCATACTCTTCTATATAAAAATCTATTACTTCGGGATATTGTTTCTGTGCATATATTCTATATTTTATATTATCTTTTTCTTCTACCAGGAAATGACAAACTATTTCTAGATTAGTTACAATTCTTCTTCCTTGATAAAAACTACTAAGATATCTTAGCCTTGATAAATAAAATAAACGAACGGATTTATACTTACAAGAAAATACTAAGTCACGTATCTTTGGCATATTGAGTATTTTATTGTATATCTTAAGAGTCTCTGCATCATAATGATAGTTGTCATAATCATAATAGCTGAGATTAAGTAATAGACAGGCTTTTTGCGGTAATGATCCTACACTGTAAACATTAAGCAATTTGCTCCTGTTAATAAATAACGTAAGCGAATATACAAGACCATCAACAACTATATTAAGATTAATTTCTATATCATGCAGAAAATTTTTAGATCGTTTCTCAACTGTTGTTAAGTCATAACCAATTTCTTCTATTCTATTAACCCTTATAAGTTCATATAGAGTTTCAAACAATAGAATCTTTGACTTTAATCGTTGTTTTTTCTCATTGTCTGTCATTATAAAGCGTAATAATATATTTTAACCTATTACATAGACCTGTATCATACCTTACTGAGTTAAGATTGATTAATGAACGAATCACTCTAAGGTATAAAGAGTTCTCGACTGGCTCTTCTACAAATCCTATATTTTTCTCTTCCTTAATGACATATTCTGAGATATCCGAGTCAAACTCATAGTTAAGTATTTTGATTACTAAACCAGGTTTTGTTGATACATCTAAATAGAGACTAACACCTATGTCCTCAAGAAGAACCCTAATTGTATTAGGATTTTCTTCATCAAAGTCAACATCAGCAATTGCAATGTCGTAGTAATTCATTAAGTATGAATAGATTACTCTAAACAGTTCTGAATCTCTACACAAATTGTGAATTCGACAAAGATTAGAAGAATACTCTATATTATTAAGTCTAAATAGATATAATACATCTGCCCATCTATACTTCCTAATGAAATCTCCATCATTTAGTTTCGGCTCAAAATACTCTTCATCTACTACACCAATTAGAATTAATAGTTTCTTGAATAATCTACTATTATATTCTAATAGCTCCTCTTTTGAAGAAAATGAATCTTCACCTATAAGATTTCTATTATAAAAAATACATAGGTCCTCAACATTGCTATTTAAGAGTAAACTAAAGCGAATACTAACCGGGATATTAATCATCTCTATCTCAACAATTACGTTTGGATAGACATAAATACCTCTAAGATCTTCACGAACTGAGAATTTAATATTTACACAATTAGAATCAATAGTCTTTTTATCAATTCTTTCGATAAAGTCCTCATAGATTCTTCTTCCAATTGATTCCTCTGATCGTTTTATCTTTTGAACTTGCTGATTTTGCTTCCTTTTCCTCTTTAAAAAGAACGCTATACAATTTCTAATACGAGAATAAACATACCCGCAGAATATAAGTGCAAGAGGTAATAGAAAGACATAATATAAATAAGCTGTCATATCTTTATTAGCTTTTAGTGATTTTATTACTCTTTATTTCTTCCTCCAATCCTCTCAGAACCCTAGCATCCTCTTTTGAAAACCAAGATTCGTACTTTATAGGTTTCATTAGAGAAGTTAGAGCAGAAAATCTGTTAATAGAATATACACAGATTATTACTCTATTCCACACACTTAGCACCTTGTGATACTCTTTAGTAAGAGATTCATATTCATTATAGTCTTTCTTTATAACAGCCGCTGCACTTTTGCTGTGATATTCTTTAATTTTATCATAGCAACGATCATTTATCTCTAACAAGAACTTTCTTAAGTGATAATACCTAAAACTAGATATAACAAAAGCTGTTGCTATAGATAAATTAATAACTGTAAAAATAATCTGAATAATAAAATATGTTTTCATACTTATTTATTTCTTTTCTTTCTATTTAAATAATTAACCTGTTCTTCATTAAACCAAAATTCATCTTTATAAGGCTTAATAGAAAACATAAGACAATGAACCTTGTTGATCTCGTCTCTAATTTCATCTCTCACCTTATATTCCTTATCATTAATAGTATACCTAGCTCTTTCTAGTACACTATCACGAAATGACATCATTGCTATAAGCCTAAGACTAATGAATAATGCAATGGATATGAAAGTGAAACCAAAAACAACATCTTTATCACCGAATCGGTCTTTAATTTTATAATAATTAAAGCAATTGATAAAAAACTTAAAAATCATTTTCATCGTCAATTTCTTCTAGTATTCTTTTATGTTCTTTAAGTAAACTAACACCTATTAGTGTGAATATAGCTATAATGCTGAGTATTAGGGCTGCAATCAAAATCATATTCATTCTATTTTATCATTTTAACATTTACAACATTAGCATACGTAGCAAACATATCGCCATCTTCATCATAAAAACAAACACAAATTCCTGCATCTGAATAACTTCTTGCAGTAATAGTGTCTGTCATAAATCCGACTTCTCTGTTGCCATAATCTACTCTAAAAGTATGGTCTTCGTCGTACACTTTAGAATAATCTTTAATTGTTCTACAACTACTAAATAGTAACGTAACAATTGTAAATAAATAAACAAATTTTTTCATTTTTATTGTTGTTAATAATTATTATTTCTTATATATAAGAGAATTAGCTTTGTGTATTTTCTTGGATAAAAAAAATTAGGAAGAGCTATTTCAGCTCTTCCTAATAAAAATGTAAAATAAAACCTTATTAAAAACTAAAACTTATAAAAATTTACCTTTAATGTTATGAACAAAAACCAACCAATTATAAAACAATAGTTGCCCCATCTGGACTCGAACCAGAAATACAGGAACCAAAATCCTGTGTATTAACCGATTATACTATAGGGCAGCGATAATCTTTGCGGACATTACAGGTAAAATTTGTACCCCAGCACGGTAATGCTCCGTGTTCCCCAGAATGAAAATCTGATGTTCTGCTTCTAAACTACAGGGGCGTTTCCCTCATATCACTCCCAGAGGGGACGGACTGATTCTACGACATCAGCGTGAACGGTTGGATAACCAGAGCCATCACGGTGTTACGTTAAGCCAGATATGCATCTCTTGCTCTTTATTATGTCTTGGAAAAATACATAAGTTATTCCTTTACTTTGATTGACAACGCTACTTTCGTAGTACTCCCACTTTGTAATAGAGTAACAACCTTAGCTTCACTGATCTTTCTACATAGCACAACTTATTATCTCAATAAATTATGCTTTCGATCCAAACTGAGCATTCTAGCGAAATATCAGAAACATTTAAATGCGATACAGAGACCGCTTTTAGAATGCCGCCCAATCAAGGGCGTTTTTTAACTAGAGCTCTTACTGAATTATACAAACTAAACTATATAGATCTTAGTATATAACTGAGTACATTTAATAATCCCCGGATATAATTCTATTGTGGATCTTTTAATAAAATTATTAAGTCAAAGTGTTTATTAAATCAAAAATTAGTATGATTATTATATAATAACCAGCTATAAGTAAAGGAATAATTTATGTATTAATGTGGAGCGGAAGACGGGGCTCAAACCCGCGACCCCCAGCTTGGAAGGCTAGTGCTCTATCAACTGAGCTACTTCCGCAAATAAAAAGAGTGCAGAAGGCTGGAATCGAACCAGCGGCCTAACTATATTCACCCGGGTTATGTTACGCTCTTCACACTGAGCTACTTCTGCATTTGTTTTAGAAAAAAAGTTGCAGAAACAGGATTCGAACCTGTGATTTCGGCTTATGAGACCGACGAGATGACCTCTTCTCTATTCTGCGATGTTTTTTTAGCGGTGCGTACGAGATTCGAACTCGTGAGCTCCACAGTGACAGTGTGGCATTACTAACCATCTGAACGAACACGGTATGTTAAAACTTGAACAAATTTAAACTTGTCCATTATTAACTTCTTGCTTCGACCTATCACTACTTTTTAGGTGGTAAACCACGGTCATCCATAGTTGGATAGTCCACAAGCGTAAATTCGGTAGTACTGCTACCTATTTATTTATTTAATTGGAGACTTTGTTCCCAATTATTCTTTCACCTTCCATTAGAATATTAGTTGCTGCATTCAAATCCCTATCATGATGCTCACCACAATTAGGGCAGATCCATTCTCTATCTTTCAGCGCCAATGCCTTATTGATATACCCGCACTTATAACAAGTCTTTGAACTTGGATAAAACCTATCAACAAATACAACTTCCTTGTAGTTGTTCATTGCCTTATCTTTAAGTACTTGTTTTAGCCTAAAGAAACCAACCTCTCGTATTGCCTTGGCTAACTTATGATTCTTCAACATTCCTTGAACATTCAAATCTTCCATAAATACTACATCATAATAAGCAAGTAACTTGTTAACAACACTATGTAGGTAGGCTTCTTTCTGATTAGTAAGACTTTCAAATGCTTTTGCAATTTTAATACATTGTTTATTTCTATTACTGGAACCTTTCTGTTTCTTTGATAATTGCCTTTGTAGTTTTATTATTTTGTCTTCTTGTTTCTTAAAGAAGTGCTTATTTTCAAACACTTCTTCGTCACTTGTAGTTACAAAATTCTTAACACCAAGATCAATACCAACGTGTTTATTCGTCTGTTCAAATTTTATTACTTCTTTTTGAGGTAACTCGATAAGGATGGATAGGAAATATTTACCACTCTTGGTTTTCGATAAGGTAGCACTCCTTATTCCTTCCTTATATACTTGTAATCTCTTAAAATATAAGTCTGAACATCTGAATTTAATATTCTTTAATGGTTTTGTTAATGATATCTTTCTTTCATTGAACTTGTTTCTCTTTGATATTGCTCTCAGTGGAAACAATGCAGATTGTTTGTCTTTCTTCGACTTGAATTTTGGGAATCCACTATGATATTTAAAGAACCTGTCATAGGCTGAAAGCATTTGTCTTACTGACTGTATCATTACCTTTGTATTTTGTTCTTTCAGCCATTCATATTGTTTATCTTTCAGTAATGTTCCATGAAAGTATTTTGAAAGGTCTTTAAGTCCTAATGATTTTTTATTCTCATTATATTCTTTTTGTTTTAGAGCAAGCATATGGTTATAAACAAATTGATAACTGTTCAAAACCTTATTCAGTTTCAATTCTTGTTCCTTGTTTGGATATAATCGTACTTTTATTGCTCTTAACATTTTATTTTATTTTTTTTTCTACATTCAGCACTTCTTCCGCCATAAAGCTTTCCACTGAAGCTTGCCAATAATGGCACTATATCAGCGATCAATTATTAGCATTGAGTACCCCCATATGTTCAAGTATAAGATATCCAGCCTTTATTTGTTGCAAAAATTCAATTTCAGAATAAAGCCTGAACATACTCTTATTTTCAATTATAAGAATCGGAGCCTTTATTTCTTCCATTTTTCGCATTTCAGAGAATAAAAAAAAATAACGACATCAAGGAATTTTAATTTTTCCCTGATGTCGTACAATATCTTTATCTATTAATTTTGCAATTGAGTCTTTATTACTTGAAGAAAACTTTTTCAAGTTATGCTCAATCTGACTAACATTTATATTAGCCAATCCTTTAGTTGGTAATTTACTCTTTGCGAATAAGCCAAAACTAAGATTAATTAACATTAAAGATAAAATACTTCTTCTTAACATATCTTATACTATTTTTATCATATATAAGGATTTTAGATTAAAATTATAGCAAATTTAGTGGTGTACTGTATAATTTCCATCTAAATCAAATGTAATCTTTATATCTTCTCTACGTCCCTCTAACATCATCAGATCATATTTAATCTTAATTTTTCTATATAGATCCTTTTGCTTTTCTATACATTCATAGTATGAAGAAATGGATTTATCATATAGCTTAAAATCTTTTTCTTCAAGATATTTCATATAGCTACTCTCTAGAATTCCGCGTTTAAGATTATTATAAGCAATAGAACATATAATCTTATCATTTTTAATAACATATCTTCTATAGCAAAAAGGAGGAACTATGATATTAAAATCTATATCTAATATACAAAATTCTTCGAGCGAAGAGCCACCAAATTCCTGAGTATGGCCAATCTCTGTCTTATTCAAAATTTCCGGATTGTGAACAGAATACAATGCGAAACATTCTTTACTTTTAGTTTCTAGTTTAGAAATGAATGAACCTGCGCAATGTATAACTCTTGGTAAAATAACTGATTTAAAATTATTTGTATTATATAAAAATATGTATTGATGCCCATAGATTCGTTTATTGCCATTAATCGCAGGATAAGAATAAACATAATCATAAAAGTAAGAATAGAATATTACATTATTATCATCTATTCTATTAAAGTCAATAGCATAATCACTTTCACTTTCATAATATTTGTTAACATTTTTAGAATTATTAATAACCATTATCCAATTGAATATAGGATTTTTAAAAAAGTTATCATAAATAGCTAATTCAATCAACAGTTTATTCTTTCCTATTAAAGTCCTTTTAGCACAAAAGAAAAGATATCTATTATTAATGATAATTTTTGACTTTATTGACTCATTTTGCCAATGATAATCGTAATTAATAATGCTTATATAGTCATAAGTATTATTCAGCATATCATTACCACATTTGTCAACTAAAACACGTTTGTATGTGCGTTTACACTTACGAGCTTTTACTTCGTACTGAATAGGAAATACATCTTTAAAAACACTAAAAGACTTTCTAAATTCTGCTCTATTTACTCCATTATCTTTAACAAAGTATGAGAAAAAATCTAGATGAAATCCCTTATTGAGAGTTGAAAAATACTGTCTTACACGTGAAAATCTATCTCCACTACCTTTATTAGTATCAACTATTATAACACAATCACTTGATCTAGTATTAGTAATAAAACTAGACTCACTGTAGTAATCAGGTATATACATTATAATATAACTTTTTTATAATAATAAATAGGTTTTATATAAAACACACCATCAATCTCTTCAAGAAATGGATAGGAATTTGTTCTAGGAATATAATCTATATTATTTTTAAAGATACAGAAATTTCCAGTATAATCCATTAATACTGATAATACCCTAGATTTATACTCACCAATAGGACCACAAGTTATTTTTTCTGTGTAAAGATTTATGTTATTATCAATATCAAAATTTATAAATGATTCTAATTCTTTTTTCAATTTCTCCCATCTTCTATAAGCAGGCATATAATCGCCTCGAATAAAGAGATTACTTAAATTAGAACAATTATTAATATTATTTAAATTACTATCCTTTATATTGTCACTTCCTTTTTCCAACATAACAATATAAGTACAGAGAAATATACCTTTTTTATTAGTAAATGATTGTACTTGATAAAATAAATTTGGAGGAAGTATAAAATCCTTTAAAGTACTATCTGAAATAAAATAGGTCGGTTTCTCTTCACCATAGAAAAAGACTTTTTTAATACGCGTTCTAATAAAATCATAATAAGGAGTTCCAGAAAAAAAGTTACAACAATCTATATTATTTATTAGAAATCTATTATTCTTAGTATCATTAACGTAATGTATAACATTAGTATGACATCCTGAATATAGTAATACAATATTACTCTTAGTATTAATAGTAACTATCTTAAATCCGTATTTATTGTCTTTCCAATCGCCAACGTCAACTTGAACAGAAAAACAATTACCACCTAGACCCGGATTTAAATAAACTCCATTTACTTCTTTTACATGAGAATGATCTTCTTTTATAACAAATGGGTTATCGTCATCAATCTTAATCTCGCCAACTGGAGTATTAGTGCATAATGGAATTGAAATAAAAGGTTTCTTTAAACTTGAGGCATATATATCAACATTAAAATTATGATAATCATAATAAACTCTACCAGATATTGGTTCTTTAAATTTGGCTCTATTAATACAAACAACATAAAAATCAATAACTGGTCTATCTTTTCTTAAATCTATACAATAATTCAAGAAAATTTGATCTGCTTTTTTGATAGCAACTCCACAAGTATCAACTAAGCATGCACTATTAATGTTATTATATACGGCATATGGAATAAAATTAGTATCTTTATATTTCGCAAACTGCTCACTTGTGGCATGGATTGTAATAGTTCCACTGGCAACTGCATTAGAAATATCACAATAGCTAGTACCTTCTGAATTTAAAATACAAATCGAATGCT
>JAEEGL012257023.1_pt1 | contig 10234 bp, 12 predicted proteins | sample 9134231 | NCBI WGS metagenome assembly JAEEGL01 (sample SAMN16246548, study PRJNA631951) | gut metagenome | biome: gut microbiome; feature: rumen; material: fiber-attached | host: Bos | place: Iran: Karaj | collected 2018-10 | reverse complement strand
GAGGATGCTCAGCTTCGGCTCGAGCATGGCCATCTGGAAAATCTCGTTGCGCTTCTTCTCGCCGCCGCTGAAGCCTTCGTTCACCGAGCGGTTAGCCAGTTTCGAGTCCAGTTCCACAATCTTACGCTTCTCGCGCATCAGTTTCAGAAATTCGGCCGCATTCATCGGTGCCAGCCCCTGCGCCTTGCGCTTCTCGTTGATGGCTGCTTTCATGAAGTTGGTCATCGATACGCCTGGAATCTCCACGGGATACTGGAACGAGAGGAACAGTCCCTCATGGGCACGCTCCTCGGGCTTCATCTCCAGCAGGTTCTTACCGTTGAACCAGGCCTCGCCCTCGGTCACCTCGTAGAGAGGATTGCCCACGAGCACGGCACTCAGCGTCGACTTGCCCGAGCCGTTAGGCCCCATGATGGCATGCGTCTCGCCGTCGTTAACTGTGAGGTTGATACCCTTCAGTATTTCTTTCTCGCCAATTTTGGCATGTAAGTTCTTTACTTCTAACATATTGAATTAATTCTTCCTGTTTACTTTCGTTGTTGCGAAAAGTTGCTGCAAAGTTACGAATAAGTGAGCAAAACACCAAATTTATTTGAGTATTTTCGAGTGTAAGGTTCACTTCACCCACCGTTAAATTTTGATAACACAAGCGATATTTGGTTTTTTATTACTACCTTTGCACAATACTTGCAGGTGGTTCCACATGCGTTAGGCATGGCTCCATCGAGTTTGACACCACTTTTTGAATGAGAATAATGAAACGTTTTGATAATATGAAAGTAAAGGGTCTTATTGTTTGCGGAGCACTTGCGCTTGCATTTGCTTCGTGCACCACAAAACAGAGTGCCATCAACCAGTTGGAGACATTCACATACGAGTTGCGCGACAACAGCCGCAACTACGATGTCAACGACTGGGAGAAGGCCGGAAAGAAGTTTGTGAATATTCGCTCGAAGATTCACAAGCATGAGTTTGACTACACAACCGAGGAGAAGGTCAAGATAGGCCAACTGGAAGGCCAGTGTGCCACCTATATGGTACAGGGTGCCCAGGAGGGCTTCCTCGACAAACTGATGAATTTCGGCGGCGAACTGAAAGGCATCCTCGAGGGCATCCTTGGTGGCGAGAAGTAGTTTCCACTCTCTCACCGGCTACGTTTTCAACAGAATGCGCGAGAACGGACTTGAACGCAAATAAAAACTAAATGGAAGAATAATCACCAGCGAAAAATGGGAGAAATGAGTACTTTTGCAAAAAATTAACGGCTCAAATAATTGTTGTTTACAATATTATTATTATATATCCTCGTAAAATAGCGTTAATGAGATATGGATGACAACGGAGCAATGATGGCAGCGGAACCTACAGTGGCATATTCCACCACGTCGTATACCGACGTAATGAGTTATTTGCATCGTATCAGGATTACACCGGCTGTGAAGGAGTCGGTGGCTCGCCGTTTATTGGTAGAGGTAACAGAGCCTGACCTCGCAAAAACCTTTGCCCGGCTTGACCATCTGAGCCAGTTAAAGACAGACTGGGACGGTCGCGGTGCGAGGAAGATCTCCTTTGCAGTACTTGATAATCTGCGCAAGGTGCTCCTTATTTCCGACAATGACGATTGGAAATACTGGATGATTTCCCCTGCTCCCTTTCTGAGAATTCCCCTTTTGACGTTGCAATGATAGACATTTGCTCTTCTCTTCCAAACTTTTTGCCTTCTTTTTGCTTGATTTCCACATTTTTTACTACTTTTGCAAAAAATACGGCTCACAATGAAGTTACCATTTCATATTGTACAACTGTTGAAGGCGAAGTCGGGGAGTGACTTGCGACTTCCATCTGACTGTGAGTTTCTGTCGTTCGACATCCAAAGCAAGACAGGGGTACGTATTGGTGCTACCACGCTGAAACGACTACTTGGCTTTGCGCAGGATGAGCGGATGCCCCATGCCAGTACACTTGATGCCATTGCCCGCTATCTGGGCTATGCCCACTGGGAGGAACTGACTAAAATAGAAGATGCTGGCAACTCCGGCTTTGACAGTTCTGATGAAGAAGTCCGTTCCGCAGATTTGCCAGTCGACGCATGTGTAGAGATTACCTATCTGCCAGACAGGTTGGTTAGAATGCAGTATCTTGGCAACCAGCATTATCGGATTGTTGAGAGCCAGAACAGCAAACTGCAAACATTTGACGAAGTGGAGATTCAGAATTTCGTGCTCCATCATCCGTTATTGGTGCTTAATGTCTGGCGCAATGGTGAGTCCTTAGGTCAGTTTACGGCAGGTCGCGTCTCAGGTCTCTCGTCTATTAAGATTCTTTAGTTTCCGTTCAAACTTCTAGCAGCAGTAGCAAATTATTCATTTTTCACTATTCACTTTTCACTTCCAAATGGAAACTTCTCAGTTTTCTAATAGCCAGCCACTATATGAAGGAATGGAGCGGGTGGACACACAAGGAGCCACCTGTGACACTTTTCGCGTGAAACTCTATGGAAAACTGCACTTCCTGAAACGGCTGAAGTCCGAGTACTCAGGCGATGTCCGCTATCGGGAAGCACTACGCAAGGAGTTTGAAACGGGCTATCGGTTAGAGCATCCGAACTTGGTGCGATATGTCTCAATGAGCGATGACGATATTCTGATGGAGTATATCGACGGTGAGACCCTTTCGCAGCGACTTGCCACCCAGCCCGACTATTTCCGCCACCGCAAGAATACGGATAAGTTCTTACGTCAAATATTGGATGTTGTCAGCTACCTGCATAGCCATCAGGTGCTACACCTTGACCTGAAACCTGACAACATCTTGCTCACCCGCATTGGCTCTGACGTCAAGCTCATTGACCTTGGCTACTGCTACACCGACACTTTCCCCGACACGACAGGCCACACCAACGCTTTTGCCTCACCGGAGCAACTGTCAGGCGGAACTGTTGATGCTCGCTCAGACATATATGCCATTGGTCGTATCCTCGAACAACTTCCCAACCACACCATATATAACAAGGTGATAGCCCGATGCACAGCTGCCAATCCCAATGACCGCTATCAATCTGTTGAGGAAATCGTGAAGGCTCTCAGCAGTCGGTGGAAACCATATCGCGCAGTCCTTGTCATCGTTCTGGTTCTTATCGCGACAGCTCTATACTTCATCCTTTTAGGAAATCATAACGATGTCGTTCAAGTAATCGAGGAAAAGGCCAAAGACACGTCAACCGTCGTGATTCCCGTCGCTCCGCAAGAACAGGTCACCCACCCCTCCGTTGTTAGTCCTGTCCCTGCTTCCCGTCAGTCACCCGCGAAATCGTCCGTACCAGCTCTACAGGATGGAAAACAGCAGATGGAGAAATCGTCCACGCCAGCTCCTATGGAGGAAACACAGTTGTTAGAAAAAGAACTTGACCAGCTAATGGATGCAGCCTATCGCTCCACCATCGCCACCTTCTGCGACTCTGTCTTCCCGTCGCTTACAGTAGGCCGACAATGGGAGAAGGCATCTTCCGAGTACCACGCCCTGTCCTTACAGGTCGTCGCCGATATGTCAAAGAAGTATCCTGACATCCCCGAAAGCGTCATCATTCAGCACGTCGAGTCCCGCTTCCAGTCACTCACTGGCTACGTTTTCAACAGAATGCGTGAGAACGGACTTGAACGCAAATAAAAACTAAATGGAAGAAATGGTCGCCCCGTTCCTTCCATTTTTCGTCTTTATTCACTACCTTTGCCGTCGACAACGATAACGCTCTTAATGATATATGGCAATGAAAACTGTTATTAAATGCAAAAAAGCAGCCCACAATGAACGTCGTTTGCTAAATTATTCTTATATTTGCAATGTCGCAGAGAATCTGTGGCAAACATAGTAGGAAGCGTTTAGCTTTCATCTGTACCGAAAAGTCTGGTAAACTTCAACGTAAAGCAGATGTAGAGTGAACACGTTCCCTCCTTGGTTGGAATATTCCATGTGTAGCCATCATTGGCTCACATCCTGTATATCCTCCAAAGGTGTGGGCTGTTTCTTTTATCTCTTTACAGGTTTTACCAGAGCCTTCGGTAGGATAACGAGAGGCTCACACTTCTGTTACTGATACCAATAACCGTATAGTCTATGGAAAGAGATGACAAGAAAACAATCCTAAAGAGCAGCACAGCAAAGGCTTGCCTGGGCTTCCTGCTCCTTGCCGCGGGCTGTATGATTTATCTTCTTTTCAGAAGCAAGACACTGTACATCTATGTATGGTGCAAGGCATTGGGATTGTCAACCTTTGTTGATGCGTTTCGTGAACATGTGCAGAATTGGAATGTGAGTGACTTTGTCAGATTCAGCCTACCAGACGGGTTCTATTGTGCAGCATACATCCTGATGATTGATGCTATTTGGCATGATGACAACAGAAAGGTCAAGTATATCCTACTTTCATTGGTGCCTATTATTACAGTTGTTAGCGAAATCTTGCAATTATATGGTGTTGTCCGTGGAACATTCGACTTAAAGGACCTACTTTGCTATCTTATTCCACCTTTAGCTTATATAATGATAACCTTTATAAATAACTTTAAGTATAACTATTAAAAAAACAAAAATTATGAAGAAGTATTTTTATTCGGTTTTGGTGTTGGCACTTTTTGCTATTGGTTTCGCTGCTTCTAACGATTCGGGAAGCTCTAGTGTTTCATTGGAAGATGTTCCTGCTAGCATGGAAACAATCAGTGCTGAAGCAATGCTTGGTGATCTTGACCAGAATGAAATGAGAGCCCAGAAGAAGTATTCTGGGAAGTGGTTTGAAATCGTTGGTAAGTTAGGAAATATGGATAGCGATGGAGACTATTTCAGTCTGGAAGGTGATAAATGGAGGATGGTTGATATTCACTGCAGCTTACCTAGTGATAAGAAAGAAGAACTGACTGATAAACTCATTAATATGGAGAAGGGGAATCGCATTGCTGTTAAAGGAAAAGTTACAGACGTGGGCGAGGTTATGGGTTATCGGGTTAAAATAGTGGATGTCTATCGAAAATAGTAACTATTCGATAATATGTATTGCATGTATGTTCCATTAATTACTAAAACTACGCGCAGCCTTCCCCTCCCTTTTTGTGGGAGGGGAAGGTTGCACATCATTTGTCGAATTAAGAAATCGTAAGTAAATGTAAAAGATAATATGGCATTTTGCAGTTTTTGTGGAACTCAATTAGCAAATAATGCTAGGTTCTGTCCTATTTGTGGTAAACCAACCGACACTCTATACAAACAATATAGAGAAGAAGAGGTGTATAACTCTCCAAACGGTGTTTATAAGTTTGTTGGAATTTCTGCAATAGTTGTACTTGCATTGCTTGGAATCGCTGGCATATCTTATGATGGCAGCAGACAGAACGAGACTAGTTTATTTTCTACTGGTAAGACAGTGGATGACATAAAGGCAATCAAGACAATTGACAAAATGCAAGATGCGATAAAAAACACCACATGGACACATACAGAAAAAGGTGATATATGGTATAAGTTCGTGTTCAAGGAAGGTACGATGATTCATTATGCTGCATTCCCTAGTGATGGACATTGGCGATACCTTGGTGAAGTAAGTTATTCCATTGTCGAGAATCGTTCTTCCTATGACGGAAAAAGATATATTGCTGCAGTTTTCAATATAGCAAAGTATGACATTCCTGTTGAGTTTAATTTTTCTGACTGTCACCTATATTCTTTTGGTTTAGATATAGGCGGTTGTGAATTAGGTGATTATGAATGGGATTAATGATTATATAATTATATGTTTAACATTTTAATATTTTAAAATTATGAAAATCTGGAGATTAGTATCTGGCATTTTGTCAATGGTTTCGTTTTTAATTATCACCTTCCAGTCTTGTGCTGTAGGGCTTGTCAACGCTGTAGAAGACAACAAAGATGATACAAGCGGTGCAGGTGGAGTATTAGTTGCTTTTGGTCTATTGGTGGCAGGAATTGTTGCAACTGCCCTTTGGAAGAAAACTAACAAAGGTGGTGACATCGCACTTATTGTATTATATGGTTTGACAGCCCTTATGGGATTTGCCAACCAAGGTACTTTTAGTGATTTGGTTATTTGGTCATCTTGGGCATTGATTTGCGCAATTATGGCAGCAATTGCCCTTATTCTTCATTCTAGAGCAAATAGTGATGAAGAAATTGAATATGTCGCACCTCAAGTAGCATCTAATTTCGTTAGCAATGTTGCAAAGAAAGAATGTCCGAATTGTCACGCTGAGATAGATGCGGATAGTACATTTTGTAGCTCGTGTGGTCAGAAATTGCCAGAGCAGAGTTTTTGCAAAAACTGTGGCAACCCATTAGAAGCTGATGCCGCATTCTGTCCGAATTGTGGTGCCAAACAAGGATAAATATAAGATTATTATTTATGGCTAGATTATGTCCTAATGGCCATGAGGTCAATGACAGTGCTAGGTTTTGTCCTATATGTGGAGCAGAATTAAAGGAGGGTGGAACCAAATTCTGCAAGAAGTGTGGAAATGAACGTAAGGGAACTGAAAAATTTTGTTCTAAGTGTGGAACTCCTTTTGAGGGAGTTCCCACACTTTCCACACAGAAAACAAGTTACATAGTTCAAGCATCCAATAGCTCTACTTATTTGAAAACCATTCTTCCAATCATTATAGGTGTTATTATATTGGCACTCGTTGGTGGTGGGTGGTATTATTGGGATTATTCTAATCAGAAGTCTGCAAGTAAAAAAGAATTAGTAGATTCACCTAAATTTGATAGTCAAAAATCCAATAAAGTTGTAAAAGAAAAGAAAAATGAAATCATAAATGATGATGCAAACTCAAAGATGCACAATTTTGGATTACATTCTATACATCATCATCATCTTACAGGAACATTTGAAGATTCTTCTGGTATTTATCCTATTGAGTTAGATTTCAATAGTTCAGGAAGAGACGTATCAGATGTAATATACAAAAATGTGAAGGTGGGTGGTAAGATACGAATGACTTGTACCTATTTTGACTTTAGCAGTATTACTGTCAAGGGGAAAGATGGGAAAAATGATTTCTCTATTTCATTAGATTGTACAAGCAGAAATTCATTTAGAGGTACAGCGATTGATGGGAAAAAAGAATTTGTAGTTGTAATGGAAGCGAACTGTCAGCATGAATAATCCGAAGAGATTGTGATGTGTGCCCAATTACGACAAATTTAAAAAAGATTACAATATGAGTAGGTTATGCCCAAATGGTCATGAAGTAAATGACAATTTAAGGTTCTGCCCTAAATGTGGAGCTGAACTAAAGGATAATGGAACCAGATTCTGCAAAAAATGTGGAACTAAGCGTAAAGGAACAGAAAAATTCTGTTCAAAGTGTGGAACTCCTTTTGAGGGAGTGCCAACACCACAACCGATTCCCCAACCCACACCATCTTATGATGCAACAGAAACCTCAACAGACTATAGGAAGATAATCATTCCTATCGTGATTGGTTTAGTTATCTTAGCACTTATTGGTGGTGGATGGTTCGGATATAATAAATACACTGCCTACACAGCAGCAAAGCAAGCAAGAGAGAAGATGATAAGTGATTCCATAGAATCAGTTAGACAAGATTCTCTTAAAATGGCAGAGCAGAAAGAAAAGGAAGAATTGGAAGCAAAAAAACTTGCTGAATTCCGAGAGAAATTCACCTTTGGTAATTTGTTGGCTTTACTAAAAAGTTACGATAACGTGGGCTACGCTCAAAAATGTGGACTGTCACGGATATACAAGGACGTAGAGGATGACGGTGAAATAGAATGTATAGAAATAGTATATGGCTACGATGTGGAAAAAGAGGGAAACAATACAGTTGAAGCCAAATCTAATAATTCTTGCTATCTAAGATATAGTTTGGATTCTTCTACTCATGCTGCCATGTATTTCAAAAACGCTTCTGATGCGGATTATTTCCAAACCATTGCCAAAGAATATGGCTTACTAGTATACGATGGCTCTAAATATGTTCCACAAAAGAAAATGTCTAGTGGCTATCACAACGTAGATTCACTAGATTGGGAAGGTGATTATGCTCCCACATATATGATTAGTGACACATCTAATGAGAATGGATGGTATGTTATTTATATTGGTATAGATTTCTAATTACGATTTATTATGAAACAATGCCCCAATGGTCACGAAGTTAATGACGATGTGAAGTTTTGCCCTATATGTGGGGCTATAATAATAAGCGGAAACAAGTATTGTACGAAATGTGGAAATGAACGCATGGGAACGGAGAAGTTTTGTTCTAAGTGTGGAACCCCTTTTGATGGAATGCCACCCTCACCACAACCGATTCCCCAACCGACACAATCTTATGATGCAATAGAAACTTCTACAGACTATAAGAAGATAACTATTCCTATTGTGATTGGCGTCATCGTTTTAACCCTTATTGGCGGTGGATGGTGGTATTATCGTTATAAAAACACATCACAATCTATTGAGAATGATTCAATAGGAACACTGGCTTATTCAGAAAAGAAAACTGAAAAACCACATGGGATGGATTCTAATTCAACATCCGCTGAGAATTCCTTTGTAGGAAAGGTCTATAAGGGAAGCGGTAATGGTGGAGGATTGGGTATCGACATAACAATTACCTTCCTTAATGGAAAAGAATGTATGTGTGTGTCCGATTGGTATAGGACATATTCAACAGCCAAGCAAATTCGATGTCCTTATGATTTGCAGGATAACCATGTTGTGATTCATGTCAATGATGATGGTACAAAGTATGATTTGGATTTTCAAATTATGGAAGGAGGTAAAGTAATTGGTTTTGACAATTCTGACCCAAGCATAGGCGGTTCAATGGGTAATGATTATTTAAGTCTAAAACTTGTTGATGGTAACAGTGAAGTTGCGAAAGAAAAAGAAACTCCCAACAATAGCAACTCATACAGTAGTTCCAATGCCTCTTCATCTTCAAGGTCATTCTATAGCGAGCAGATTGTGATTGGCTACCTTGCAAATCAATCATTCCGTTCAAGTGATGGATTCACGATTAAGTTTGACGGCAGTGGAAGGATGTATGCAGAAGGTGACTTTGCAGGCGTAGTTTCTGTATTACGATATAACTCAACAAGTGCATTGCTCAGATATGGTGGCGGTCAATACACCGAAGGAAAATTCAGAGTTGATATTATTGGTGACAAACTGCAACTGACTGACCCTGTAGATGGTAGTGTGTACTATCAACGCTAATGTTTTTACTTTCGATTCTTTTTTAGATAGATGAAAAGGAAGTTGTTATTGATTGTGTCCATGGTGATGATGTGTATGGTGAGCTATGCGCAAGACATTCGTAATAGCTCAAACATGATTATCGGAAAGATAGAATCCGATGGCACGGTGCATGACCGCTCGAATATGATGATTGGGAAGATTGGCTCTGATGGTACTGTCGTGAATCGAAACAAGATGACGGTGGGGAAGATTGAACGTGATGGTACCATCAGAGACCGCTCGAACATGATGATTGGGAAGGTGAATAGTGACGGGGTAGTAAAAGATAGAAGCAATATGCAGATAGGGCGAGTGAAATCGGATAGAATAGTGGTTAACCGCTCGAATAGGATGATAGGCTATGCAAAAGACATACCCACAACATACACCGCCGTGTTCTTCTTCTTCAAACTGTTTGAGTAAATAATTAGTGAAATTATATAAATTCTCGGCATTTTTCTTGGTATTTTCAGAAAATATGCCTATCTTTGCACCGACAGAATCCGCCACGCTTCCCGTAGAACAGCGAACCAGGGCGGGTCTTTTTATTTATGCGACGATTGAAGATAATGTCTGACGACGTGCCGAGGGCATGTGGGAACGAATTTGATGAGAATGATTATGAGGCATACGTAAAGGGCAAACTAGAGATGGGTGGCTTCGTGAATCTGATGGAGCGGGTGGAGTGTATGGGTAAGGAGATAGTTTATAGGTAAGGAAGAATACAGACTCAGTGAAGAATCAATATCGTTTGCAGAAAACTAAATTTTTAGGTTAATTATTTGGAAGTTTCGCAAATAGTTCTTATCTTTGCAGCGAAATAACTTAAAAATTAAGAAATGGCTGAGCAACATTATAGGATTGAACTTGTTGAGGAGTACGATAAAGTGAACTTTTACAGCATTCATATAGATGGCAATGAGTTGACAGAATTGGAATCGTTCTTTGAGAAATTCCCTATT
>JAEEGL011193706.1_pt1 | contig 10234 bp, 9 predicted proteins | sample 9134231 | NCBI WGS metagenome assembly JAEEGL01 (sample SAMN16246548, study PRJNA631951) | gut metagenome | biome: gut microbiome; feature: rumen; material: fiber-attached | host: Bos | place: Iran: Karaj | collected 2018-10 | reverse complement strand
CAGACGAGGAGGTGGACCTCTCCGAACTGGCCGGCGCCGCCGGACTGCTTCTTGTGGCGATACTGCGCGAAAGCGACCTTGGTGATAGTCTCACGGTACGGCACCTTCGGGGCAAAGAGCTCGACCTCGACGCCGAACTCGTTGTTGAGGCGCCACTTGGTCACGTTGATGTGCTGCTCGCCCATACCGGAAAGGATGGTCTGGCGGAGTTCCTTGGAGTACTCGACGATGACGGTAGGATCCTGGGAAGCGATCTTCTTGAGGGCGTCGCCCAGCTTCTGGTCGTCCTGCTGCACCTTGGCCTTGATGGCGCAACGGTACTTGGGAGCGGGATACTGGATCTTGTCGTAGCTGATGCCGGAACCGGGAGCGGACAGGGTGGTGCTGGACTTGCTGTTCTTGAGCTTCACTGCGCAGCCGAAGTCGCCTGCGTGCAGGTTGGTGACGGCTTCCTTCTTGGAACCGGCAACCGCGTAGATGGCGGAGAAGCGGTCCTTGTTGCCGGACACGGGATCCTCGAGATCCATGCCGGTGGTCAGGGTGCCGCTCATCACCTTGAAGTAGGAAACCTCGCCGAGGTGCTGCTCCACGTCGTTCTTGTAGATGAACAGGGATGCGGGGCCGTCTTCCTTCACTGCAGGGGCGGGTGCCACGTCCTTGATGAACTCCATGAGGCGCTTTACGCCGGTGTCCTTCTTGCCGCAGACGCAGAACACGGGATACACGTCACCGCTGACGATACCCTTGTTGAGGCCGCTGTGGATCTCTTCCTCGCTGAGGGTTCCCTCTTCGAAGTACTTCTCCATGAGGGCGTCGTCGAACTCGGCTGCCTTCTCGATGAGGGCCTCGCGGTACTCCTCGGCCTGGTCGGCGAACTCTGCGGGGATATCAAGAGCGTCGCCGCCCTTGTAGTACTTCATGGTGAGGACGTCGATGACGCCGTCGAATGCCGCACCTGCCGCATTGGGGAACTGGACGTTGATCATCTTGCCGCCGAAGGTCTCCTTCATGGAGTTCTGGACGTTGTCCCAGTCGGCCTTGTCGGCGTCGAGCTGGTTGACGGCGATGATCATGGGGAGCTTCTGGGCCTCGGCCCTGCGGACGAAGCTCTCGGTGCCGACCTCGACGCCCTGCTGGGCGTTGATGACGAGCACGCCGCTCTCACAGACGCGGAATGCCGAGTATGCGCCGCCGATGAAATCGTCGGAACCCGGAGCGTCTATGAAATTGATCTTTCCGCCCTGGAATTCAGCGTACAGGGGGGTGGCGTAGATGGAACGCTGGTTGATCTTCTCGAGCTCGTTGTTGTCGGACAGGGTGTTCTTGTCTTCGATGGAGCCCATGCGGGAGATGACCTTGCCCTCGAAGAGCATGGCTTCCGCCAATGTGGTTTTGCCGGATTTCGTTGCGCCGAGAAGCACAACATTACGGACCTCTTTGGTTTGGTATTCTTTCATTGTATCAGGTGTTGTTAATTGTCAAAGCCTGCAAATCTAATAATTTTTATACCGATTACCAAAATATTCATCATACACTTGCATTCCGGTGCAACCCAATTCGTGCATGAGCACTTCGTCCATGTCATCCGGGCTCACCCCCAGGCGGAGGCAGATGTCCTCGTAGCTGTCGAAACTCCCTGTCTGGAGCAGGGCTTCGAATCGTTGATAAGTTCGCTCTTTCATAACCGTGTTTTTTGTGTGGCAAAGATGAACAGATGTTGTGAAAAAAACAACAATTTCCATGGAGCAAAAATATGGTGCATTGTCGCTTTTTGCTGATTTTTTAAGAAATTGTCGGATTTTTATAGACAAATGTGGCGAAAATCGCTATAGGTTAAGGTTTTTCGATGGTGTAAATTTGTCCATGCGAAAAATCAACATAGCAAAAGTCTGCGAGAGGATACGTAACGCCAGGGAAAAGAAGGGCTTTTCCCAGATCGAAATGGCCAGCAAGATGGGTATCGACCGCAGTACCTACATAAACTTCGAACACGGCCGGACCCAGATCATCAGCGAGCATCTTCCGGTATTCGCCGAACTCATGGAAATGAGCGAGGAGGAACTGCTCTTCGGAGAGAACGAGCCCCAGTCGCACTACCTGCACGAAGGCGACGTGACCGAACAGTACGGCGACCTTTCTCTCCGGCTCGAGCGGGTGGAACTCAACATCGAGCGCATTCTTGCAAAGCTTGACAAATAGAAGATGTTGCCTGTTTCCGCATTAGTGATTATCTTTGCGGAGTATGCGGCACACAATCAATCTTGTGGGAAATATGGAACCGGGCCGTCTGGAGGCCGGGTGCGACGAGGCCGGACGCGGACCCCTCGCCGGGCCTGTGTACGCCGCCGCCGTCATACTCCCGGAGGGCTTCAGCCACCCGCTGCTCAACGATTCCAAGCAGATGAGCCGCAAGGCCCGCGAAACCCTGCGCCCGATAATCGAAAGGGAGGCTCTGGCATGGGCGGTCGTGGCCGTGGAGGCGGAGGAGATAGACCGCATCAACATCCTGAAGGCCAGCATCACCGGCATGCAGCGGGCGGTGCGGGCGCTCAAACTCAGGCCCGACTTCCTGCTGGTCGACGGCAACCGCTTCACCCCCTTCGACGGCTATCCCTACAAGACCGTGGTGCACGGCGACGCCACCTACGCATGCATCGCCGCGGCGTCGGTCCTGGCAAAGACCTGGCGCGACGAGCGCATGGAGGCCCTCGCCCGGGAGTATCCCGGCTACGGCTGGGAGCACAACGCAGGCTATCCGACCCCGGAGCACATCGAGGCCATCAAGCGTTTCGGCTTCACTCCCCAGCACCGCAAATCATTCCACCCCAAAGAATTGGAACCAACATTATTCTGAATATGAAACGAATCATTACCCTTATCGCCGGTATCATGCTGCTCGTGCCCGCAGGCCTCCTGCGCGCCGACGAAGGCATGTGGCTGCTTCCCCTGCTCGAAAAAATGAACGCCGACGCCCTGCGCAATCTCGGCTCCCGTCTCACCCCGGAGCAGATTTACAGCGTCAACAACTCCTCCATCAAGGACGCCATCGTGCAGTTCGGAGGAGGATGCACCGGCGAAATCATCTCGGGCCGCGGCCTGCTTGTTACCAACCACCACTGCGGCTACGGCTCCATCCAGTCGCTTTCGACCACCGAGCACAACTACCTGGAAGACGGATACTGGGCCGGCAGCCTCGAGGAGGAAATCCCCGTTCCCGGCCTCTCGGTGCGCTTCCTTCAGAGCATGACTGACGTCACCGACACCCTTGCCGCCGGCGCCGACCGCAAGGCCCTGATCGCCGCGGCGATGCAGGCCAATCCCGACTGCCAGGTGCGCATAGTGAGCTTCTACAACGAGAATGTCTTCTATCTCATCGTGTCCAAGATTTACCGCGACGTGCGCTTCGTGGGCGCCCCTCCGGCATCGGCAGGCAAGTTCGGCGGCGACACCGACAACTGGATGTGGCCACGCCACACCTGCGATTTCTCGATGTTCCGCGTGTATGCCGACCGCGACAACCGTCCCGCCGACTATTCTCCGGACAACGTGCCCATGGTGCCCCGCCAGTTCCTCGGCGTGTCGCTCAAGGGCGTGCAGGAAGGCGATTTTGCGATGATCATGGGCTATCCCGGCAGCACCCAGCGCTTCCAGACCGCCGCCCAGCTCCAGGAGATGCTGGACAACAACAACATCCGCATAGCTGCCCGCGGCGTGCGCCAGGACATCCTCTGGAAGGCCATGCGCGCCGATGAGAAGACCAGCCTGCAGTACGCCAGCAAGTACTCCGGATCCTCCAACGGCTGGAAGAAATGGATAGGCGAGCGCGAGGCGTTCGAAGCCCTCGAAATCATCCCCCGCGAGAAGCAGAAGGAGAGCGAGCTGGAGCAGTGGATAGCCGCCGATCCCGCCAGGGTTGAGGCATACGGCGGCGCAATCGACCGCATCGCCGCCAACGTGGCGCAGACCAAGGCTCCCTATGAGGCCGTCACCCTGCTCAACGAGAGCATAGGCCGCATCGAGCTGCTGAATTTCGCCGGAAGCGTGGACCGCACCTTCTCCATGGCCACCGCCGCTGCTGAGAAGAACCCCGAAGCCAATGTCGAAGAGGCCGTCAAGGCCGCCCTGCAGATGCTCGACAGGCAGTACAAGGACTACAATCCCGAGCTCGACCGCGACGTGGCCATGGCCATGATCGACTTCTACAAGGTCAACGTCAACCCTGCCGACGCCATTTCCGTTAACGGCAAGAGCATACTCCTGCAGGACACCCGCAAGCTGGTGGACAACCTCTTCAAGAAGAGTGTCTTCACCTCCCCTGAGAAGCTTGCCGCCAAGCCCGTCACCGCCAAGTTGCTTAACGCCGATCCCGCGGTGCAGCTGTTCCGCTCCGTGATGACCACCTTCGGAGGCCTGCGCAGCGGTGCGATGGCAGGGAACGAAGAGCTTGCCGCAGCCACCAAGGCCTACGGCGCCGCCCTGCTCGAGTGGAAGAAGGACGAACCTTCGTACCCCGACGCCAACATGACCTGCCGCCTCACCTACGGCACCGTCAAGGGCTATGAGCCCAAGGACGGCGTGGCCTACAAGTACTACACCACGCTCAAGGGCGTGATGGAGAAGGAAGACCCCGACAATTATGAATTCCGCGTACCCGCCCGCCTGAAGGAAATTTACGAGGCCCGCGACTACGGCCAGTATGCCGACGGAAACGGCGAGCTCGTGACCTGCTTCCTCACCAACCTCGACATCACCGGCGGCAACTCCGGTAGCCCTGTCATGGACGCCGACGGCAACCTCATCGGCCTGGCTTTCGACGGCAACTGGGAGGCGATGAGCAGCGACGTGATGTTCGAACCCAACCTCCAGCGCTGCATCTGCGTCGATATACGTTACGTACTGCTGATGATGGACAAGTTCGGCGGTGCCGGCTGGCTCCTTGACGAAATGAATCTCGTAAAGTAATGACACAGAACGAAATACTAGATCTTCTCCGCTCCGTTCGTCACCCTGCCAAAGGCGACCGCGACATCGTGGACCTGGGCATTGTGCACTCCGTTTCGGAGGATGGGAGTACCGTTACGCTTGCGTTCCCCAAACGGCGCGATCCGCTCGCCGAGTATCTCATCGGCGCTACCCGCGCCGCACTCATCCGCGGCGGCATCAAGGATCCGAAGGTGGAGACGGTGGTGCTGGAGGAGGCGGCCCCGAAGAAGAAGGGCGCCGAATTCGACACCGAGTGCCTGCGCAACGTACGGCATGTCATCGGCGTGGCGTCCGGCAAGGGCGGCGTGGGCAAGTCCACCGTCGCAGTCAACCTGGCCTGCGCCCTGGCGCGCCTCGGATACAGGGTGGGCCTCGCCGACGCCGACGTTTACGGCCCCTCGGTTCCCCTGATGACGGGGACGGAAGGGGAGCAGCCGATGGCTGAGGAGGTCGACGGCCGCGAGCTCATCGTGCCGCTGGAGAAATACGGCGTCAAGTGGATGAGTATCGGATACTTCGCCGACCGCGGGCAGGCGCTGATCTGGCGCGGGCCCATGGCGTGCAATGCGCTCAAGCAGATGATCCTGCAGGTCAAATGGGGCACGCTGGACTTCCTTCTGGTGGACATGCCTCCGGGAACCGGCGACATCCATATCAGCCTGCTGCAGGAGGTGCCGATGGAGGGCGCGCTGCTGGTGACGACGCCGCAGGAGGTGGCGCTGTCCGATGTGGAGAAGGGGGCGAACATGTTCCGCAACAAGAGTATCAACCGGCCCATTTTCGGGCTGGTTGAGAACATGGCGTGGTTCACGCCGGAGGAGCATCCCGACGAGAAGTACTTCATTTTCGGCCGTGACGGCGGCGCCCGCATGGCGGAGGAGCTCGGCATTGAGCTGCTGGGCCGCATACCCCTGGTCCAGAGCATACGCGAGAGCGGCGACGCCGGCGAGCCCGCGGCCCTCGGCACCCGTCCCGACTCCCAGGCCTTCCTCGACCTCGCCGGCCGCCTGGCCGCCAAACTCGGTTGACGCTCTATGGAAGTTCGCGCAAAAAAATCCCTGGGACAGCATTTCCTGACCGATCAGTCTATAGCTCAACGCATCGTCGCTACGTTGTCGGACGGGTCTCCGTCTGACGTACGCGACGTTCTGGAAATCGGTCCGGGTATGGGAGTCTTGACGCAATACCTGTTGAAACGTGAGGACATAGATTTGCGGGCGGTTGAGGTGGATGGCGAGAGCGTCGACTACCTGCTGACGCATTTTCCGGGGATCGAGGGCAAGCTGCTGCAGGCGGATTACCTGCGCCTGGACATGCATCGGGTGTTTCCGGGACCGTACCGGGTGATCGGCAACTTCCCCTACAACATCTCGTCGCAGATTTTCTTCAAGATACTGGACGACAAGGACAGGATTCCGGAGGTTGTCTGCATGATTCAGAAGGAGGTTGCGGAGCGTATCGCCGAGAAGCCAGGGAGCAAGACCTACGGCATCCTGAGCGTGCTTCTGCAGGCGTGGTACGACATCGAATACTGCTTCACGGTGGGCTCCGGTGCTTTCGCCCCGCCGCCGAAGGTGCAGAGCGCCGTCATCCGCCTCACCCGCAACGGCCGCACCGACCTCGGCTGCGACGAGAAGTTCTTCAAGACCGTCGTCAAGACCGCCTTCAACCAGCGTAGAAAGACGCTGCGAAACTCGCTCAAACCGCTCGTTTCGCAACGTCTTCGACTACTATCCCCCTGCACCCCCAGGGGAGAAGGGGAAGGTTCCCCTTCCGCCGCTGAAGCGGCTATCCCTTCTGTCGCTTCGCTCCTTGATTTACGGGCCGAGCGCTTGAGTGTGGAGGACTTCGTCGCCCTCACCAAGGCTATATCTCCGTAGGCAAATACTGCAAAACGTGATGAATATACAGAATTATTTGGGTGTTTCTAAATAAATCCGTATATTTGTACCGCCAGATTCCGCCACGCTTCCCACTTGAACAGCGTACCAGGGCGGAACTTTTATTTGATATAGTGAGGTGGATATGGAGTACACGAAAAACGCAAAGAGCATCGCAGACATCATCTTGATGCTACAGAGCCGGGGGCTCGTCATTTCAGATACAGACAAAGCAGCGGATTTCCTGAAAAAGGTATCCTACTTTCGTTTTGCCGCGTACTTGCGTCCTCTGGAGATAGATAAGGAAGCGCATACCTATAAACCCGGAGCCAAATTCGAGACGGCCGCGTCTCTTTACCATTTTGACGCCAGCCTGAGGATGTTGGTCTTTTCCTCGTTCCAGACATTGGAAATTGCCCTGCGCTCCTTTATGATTCAGACTTTCACCATGCAGTATGGTCCTTGCTGGTTCTCGGATGACCATCTGGTATCCAACAAGTTTAGGCATATAGAGAACCTTAGCAATATGGTTCAAGAGTTGGACCGGACGAAAGAAGATTTTATCAAGGACCATTTCACCAAGTACGGCAAGGACAGTTTCCCTCCGGCATGGAAGACATTGGAGCTGGCTTCCTTTGGAATTCTCACCAAGTTTTATTTCAATTTTGCCGACTCCAAGGCAAAGAAAGTGGTTGCTCGGGAGTTCAATCTTCCCCAGCATGAGATACTGGAAAGCTGGTTAAGGGCCATCAACAGCCTGAGAAACTGCTGCGCCCATCACAATCGCATTTGGAACCGGAACTTTGCCGAAATGCCTCAGCTTCCCAGGAAACTGAAAGGAAACTGGTTGACTGATTTCTCAATCCCGACCTATCGTTTGTTTGCCATCTTATCTTGCACAGTATATTGTCTGAATGCCGTCCAGCCGGACAACACCTTCGTCAAGGACTTCAAGACCCTTCTTGCCGCCCATCCCGAGGTGGATGTCAACGCCATGGGCTTCACGGCAGCCTGGCAGAATGAGCCGCTGTGGAAATGATTACATCATAGTGCGCATGCAGTCTACTATCGCTGCATGTGGCACTTTAAAAAAGGAAATCGGCCTCCGGAGAGATCCAGAGGCTTTTCTTTTATCCCAGATTTGCAGCAATCCCTTATATCCTCGGCTTCTGAATCACCCGGATTATGAGTGAGATGAAATAAACGATGAGTCCGTAGGATGTAGCTATCAGCGTCACCTTCAGGCCTCCGCAGATAACAGCGGGGCTAACATCTCCAATCATTTGGAGAACGCCCAGCATCTGTGAGAGACCGCGCAGCGACCAGAAGATACCGACTACCAAGGCTCCGATGCCGATCTCCTTTACCCACTTCGGCGCTTTCCATGCGGCAAGGAAAAGAGCGATGAGAAGGAGGGTGATGGCAATCATGCCGACAAGGCCGCCTTCCATAAAGAGGTTCGTGATGGGTTCGTTGGCCCGCTCGATGGTCTCCGGGTGCGATACGCCCAGAGAGTCCACAACATAAATGATTTCTTCTTTCATGGCTTCGAGTTTTTTGTTCGATGCAAAGTTACGTCGGCTTCCGGTTAATCTCCAAAGTTGAATCCCTCTCTTGACTTGTCAAAACCCACTGTAGGGCCTTCCAACTTGCTAAAGCAGCAAAAAACAACTATTTTTGTATTGCGATGAGAATCCTTCTGCGCATAGCTTACTGGCTGGTTGCCATCGTTCTGTTGGCCGTCATCCTCACAAGCCTGGACTATACCCTGGGCCAGGCCATTCTCATCGGTCTCATCTTCTGTCCCTGTGCCCTTTCCATGGAGTTCTGGATGCCCAGGGCGCGAAAGCCGATGGACAAGGTATATCTCTCGTTGGCCGTCATGACTGCCGTTGTCCTGCTGATTGTAATCCTTCACCACTGCGTCTGGTCCCAGATTACCCCATACGGTTATCATGATAGCGGGAAAGAGATTGCGCCCATGCTCATTAACCCTGCTTTCCTGGGGCTAATCCTCACCGCCCTCGCCATTGGCGATTTCTTTTGGGCGAAGTGGACCAGCCGACGGTTCAAGGAAAAGGACCGCACCATCACCTTCTTTTCCGAAAGGAAGAGCATCACGCTGAGGCTTGCCGATATCGCGTATATGGAATCCAACGATACGGAGGTGCGCATTGTCACAGTTGATGGCGAGTCCTATCGCAACAAAACCGGCATCGGACAATGGGAGAATCTTTTGGGCGACGATTTCCTCCGCATTCACCGTTCTTATCTAGTTAATACCGGACTAGCCAAGCTCACCTCACCCGATACCGTTTCCATTGGCGAAACGGAACTTCCTATATCTCGTAAATACAAGGAAAGCGTTCAAATCACTCTCGCAGGTACTGAGGACGTTAGTTGATGCTTCGTCAAAAATACTGCCGCCACCCTTCCTGGATGACGGCAGTATTAATAAACAGCATGGTAATTATCAAGAGTGCCTATCTCATCATAAAAGAAATCGGAATTGTCAGGCACTGTGCCACAGGGGCACCGTTGTTCGTTGCCGGTTCCCATTTTGGCGATTGGGCAATCAACGATACCACCAACGCATCCAACTCTTCACAAACGCTTTCCATGACCTTGACATCCTTTACGCTTCCTTCCGCAGCGACCACAAACGACACTTTCATTGTTCCGGAGTGCTTGCAGTTTTTAGGGCGAACGATTCTGGCGTTCAGCCAGCGGGTGAAACTGCTCATGTCTTCTCCCTGGAACTTGGGCATTGTTTCAGGCTTCGCCAGCATAAACGGGATGGGTTCGTCATTATTGGAATAACTGATCACAAAGATTTCATCCAGTTCCTGAGGCCGCTTCAATGTGACGACAATAACACCATGGACAGCCTTGTTTCCATATTTCTCCTTGGCAATGGCATCCTTCAATACCTCAATGGACTGGATGCGGCTTTGGTCAATCCGGTCGAATTCCTCCTTTGTAATTTCTTTCTCCTCATTCCACTGACGCAGGATGAACAAAGGATAGTTTCCATCTTGCGTAGCAGCGACGGAATATCCGGGATTTTCACTATCTTTGTCCACAGGGACATAGACAGTCCTTGCCTGAAGGCCGATACCCAGGCACACGAGCGGGAGCAGATAGAGCACCCGCCAGCCCCGCGAGAGGGGCGATTTGGATTTTGACATCATAGTAATACGATTTTTAAGGATACTGTGATTAAAGCTGTTAGCAACTGAGTAGCCGCTCTTGCTGACAGCTTTTCTTATTAATAGATACTGATACTCTTTGATGTTGGTCCCGGCGCGGAGAACAGCGTCATCTGCCTCATATTCGTGCAGTTCCTGAAGGTCCGCGCGGAGCATCCAGAT
>JAEEGL010774838.1_pt1 | contig 10234 bp, 6 predicted proteins | sample 9134231 | NCBI WGS metagenome assembly JAEEGL01 (sample SAMN16246548, study PRJNA631951) | gut metagenome | biome: gut microbiome; feature: rumen; material: fiber-attached | host: Bos | place: Iran: Karaj | collected 2018-10 | reverse complement strand
ATTCACTATTTCTTAAAAATATATTATAAAAAGTCATTAAATTAAAATATAAATTAATAATATCTCCATTCCAAGAATAATTTAAAATGTTTATAATAGATTCTCTATTATAAGAATCAAAATAAGGAGTAAATCTTTTAATTGAAATATTTTTTATAATATTTGAAGGTAGATTAATTAAATCTTTAATAACATTATTAACATCCATTTGTGAATGTTCTTCAAAATGAGAAAAATAATATACTAAATATATTGTAATATTATTAATATCAATGAAATTTAAATCATTTTTATATAAATTAATCAAATCAAATAAATTAGGATTTTTTAAATTATCATTTTTCTTTTTAAAAACTTGACTTAAAGTAATAATTGGAGTTCCACTCAAATGTTTATCAGTAAATAATGTATTTGAACTAACTTTACTTCCCTTTTTATAAAATTGATAATTTGCATTATTATTTGAATTTGGAGATTTTATTTTATCTAAATTATTAAACTCTGTTATTTGAATAGTCATATCTTTTAAATTTTTTTCCTCTTCATTTTCTAAATAATCACCTTCTTCTTTTTTTGGAATATTAGTTATTCCAATATCTTCTAATTGTTTAACTTTTTTTTGTTTTAAATCAAATTTATTTTTACTTTGACTTAATTTAAATATTTCATCATCTGTTAAATGATCACTTTTTTCTCCTGATTTAATAATTGGATTAGTATTTAATTGAAGTGTTTTTCTTTCTGGACTTATATTTGAATTATGACTTATTTGATTAAATGCTAAATTTTCTTTATTTTCTTCTACATGTGAAAATACTTTTACAATAGATAATTTTGGTTTTGATGAATCAATTAATTCATCTTCAATTCCTATTATACTTTTTTTAATTTTATTTGTTTTTTCTTTTGTTTTATTTTTACTATGATTTCTATCTTCTATTTCATTTTCTTTATCATTATTATTATTATAAGATTTACTTTTGTTATTTTTGAAATCTTTATTTGGACTTATTTGTTCATCATTATCTTCTTTAAATTCTTTAATTTTGAATGGATGTTTTTTAGGAGAAATTTCTTTATCATTTTTACTTAATTTTGATGGAATTTTTTTTCTTGGACTATCCTCATTTTCAACACTGGATCTTATTTTTACTAAATCTTCTTTTTCATTTGTATTTTTTTTTTTACTTGATTTAAAAGTATTTGAATTTTTATTAAAATTTTTTATATTATAATTATTATCTTCATTTTTTTCATTTTCATATATACTTCCATCATTTACTATAGTATTATTTTCTTCCATTTTAATTCCTGAAATATCATTTATATTTAAACTCTTATTTTGAATATTTAATTTTATATCATCTTCTTTATTTTCATCTTTTTTTATATTATATTGTAATGATTTATTATATTTTATATTTGGCTCTATTTTTTCTTTTATTTTATTTTTTAATTTTCCATTATTTTTTTGTTCTAGCTTAATATTATTGTTTTCTTCTTTTTCTTTATCTGATATTTGAGAATTATTTAAATTTTTTTTTTGAACTCTTACATTATTATCTTCATTTTCCTCTTTATTTATATTTTTTCTTACATTATTATCTTTATTTTCCTCTTTATTTATATTATTTCTTAAATTATTATCTTCATTTTCCTCTTTATTTATAGTATTTCTTACATTATTATCTTCATTTTCCTCTTTATTTATATTATTTCTTAAATTATTATCTTCATTTTCCTCTTTATTTATAGTATTTCTTGCATTATTATCTTCATTTACTTCTTCATTTATAAAGCTTTCTTTTTTTTTTTCTTCTTCTTTATCACTTTTTTCAATGATCTCATTTATTCCATCTAATAATTCTTTATCATTATATTTATTATCATCTATATTGCTATTATTTTTTAAGTCTTTTTTAATTTTTTCTTTATCCATAAAATATTGAATATCATTTTCATCCTTTTCTTTTTCATTTAATTCAAAAATTCCAATTTTTGGATTAAAATTAAAATCATTATTTGTATAATTATCTTTATTTTCTTCACTTTTTTTTTTACTAATTCTATGAAATTGACCACTTTCTCTTAAATTAAGGTCTAATTCTCTATCTTGAAATAATTTATCATTTTTTTTTGTTTTTTTTTTTGTTGGATTTATTTGCTTTTCTCTATATGTTTTTGACATAAATAAATTATCAAATATATCTAATGAATCTTCAAAAAGAGAAGAAAATTCATCCATTTTTCCTTTATTATTTCCTTTTGTACAAATATTATTAATTATTTTTCTTTTTAAATTATTATTTGTGTTTATATGAGAATTATTTATTTTTTTTTCAATATCTTTTATTGTTGATGGGAAATAATTTAAAAAATTAATTGCTTTTTTTCTTTTTAGAAGGAAGTTAAAAAATATCTTTTTATATTCATTAATATCAAAAATGTTATAATTATTTTTTTCTATTAATTTCATATATTCATCTTTATTAATTGATTTTTTTGATGAATTTTCAGAAAATAAAAATGAATTTATATATAATTTTGCAAGCTCTCTTTTGCAATTTTTACTATTTTCAAGAAAAATTAATTTTTTTTTATAGTCTATTATATTTTCATAAATATGCTCAATTTTTATATCTCCATCTTCTGCTTTTTGATTTAAAAAAAAAAAATTAAAGTAAATATCAGGTAAATAAAGAGTTATATAAATTAAATTAATAAATACTTCTTCAATTGAATCATTTTCTGTTTTTAGTAAACCATCTAAATCAGGATTAAATAATTGATATAAAATTTCACTTTTAGTTTTTTTTTCCATAGGTGAGTAAAAAATAATTGTTAAAATAAATGGTAAAACTTGAAATGATTGTTGAATATTTTTCCCATTATTAATTTCTTTCTTTAAATTTTCTATATAACCTAATTCATAATATATTAAAATTCTCATATTTGTTTTACTATAATCAATAAATAAACTATTATTATTATTACCTTCATTTTCAATAAAATAAAAAGGAAAAGGAGTAAAAAATTCTTGTAAATGTTTAAATAATAAAGATAATAAATATATTAAATCAAAATGTGCAATTTTTCCATTATTAATTGGAGAAATCATTATCATTTTTATTAAACTTTCTCCTTTTTCACCTTCACATTCTTTTAATCTTTCTCTTATTTTATCTTCAATTTCTGAAAAATATGTCTTTTTAGGATTTTTTGTTTCTTCTGGTGTTTCTTCTTCATTGTTATCTTTTATAGTAACTTCATTTCTATTTGACCAACACATTTTTTTTATTATAATTTGTTATATAATAATTATTTAAAAAATAATATTTTTTTTTATTTTTTTTTATTTATTTTCATAAAAATTTAAATTTAAAAATATGTCAAATCAATTTTCTTTTATATATTCATTACATTCATATATACCAAATAATGAAAATTCTGATGAAATTAATGTAGAAAAATCATCAATTAAAATTGAAGATAATGATGAAGAAATATTATTTTTTAATACAAAAAATAGTAATAAAAATGAAAATAATAATAATAATAATGATATTGAAATAAAAAGAAATAATGTAATTTTTAATGAAGGTAATAGTATTGATAATGAAAATAAAGATGAATATATAAATTTAAAAAATAATTCTTTTAAGATTGAAAAAGGAAATATTTCAGAAGAAAATATCATTAATTATGAAAATAATAATAATAATAATAAATATAATAATCAATCAAAAAAAATATTAATTTCTGATAATATAGAAAATGAAATTGAAAATAAAGATGAATTACAAACAAAATCAAATGAAAATATTTCTATTGAACAAAATTTGTTAAAAAATATTTCATCAACAAATATTAGTCCAAGTCAATCAATAATAAAAGGAAAAAATATAATACATTTATTTAATTATTCAGCATCGAATAAAGAGAATATTCCATTTATTTTTAATTTAAATACATCAGATAAAATTTCATGCAATAGTTTATTAGAAAGTAAAAATAAAACATTAACAAATAAAAGTTCTAAATCCCAAAAATTAGGAAATGAAAATGATTATATTTTTACAGAGCCACATAGGTTATCAATGTATAATATAAATAATTTACTAAACATAAAAATGAATAATAACAACAATAAAATAAAAAATGAAATAAATCAAAATAATAAAATAAATTTAAAAAACAATGACAATAAAAATATATTTATAAATAAATCTAATATAAATAATACTAATAATTATTTAAAGAATATTAATAAATCAAATAAAGAAAATTGTAAAATTGAAAGTGAAATACATTCTAAATATAAAGAATTAAATAATATTAATGGAAATAATTTATTAGAATGGTTAAATGATATTGATTTATCAAATTATTATAATTTATTTATAGATAAAGGAATATATTCTTTTGATAAAATAATAAATGATATTAAAAATGAGAAATTTAGGGTACAAAAAAGTGATTTTGAAGAAATAGGAATTGAAAAAAATGGTCATATATATAGAATCATCACAAAATTAGAAATTGATAGTGAATGTATTGATAAACAAATATATCAAATTTTAACTAGTTCTAATTACAATCAAGGAAGAAATTTATTAATTTCAAATGAATATTATTTAGGATGTTGTACTTTTAATGAAAATAATAATAATAATAAAGAAATAATATATAATTTAGATAATTGGTTAAAAAGAAGTAATTTAACTCATTTAAAAGAAAATTTTATTTCTAATGGTTTTGATAAAATAGAATATTTTATTATTCAAATGTTTTCTTCTTATCCAATAAATGATAATATTTTGAAAAATGAATTGAACATTAAGAATGAAAAAGATAGAGATATAATCTTATTTAATTTGAATAGGGAAATAAAAAGAATATTACAAAAATTAAATAATCAAGAAAATATTGTAAAAAAATATAAATTAGAATTTTTTGGAGAAGATGATGAAGAAGAAATTTGTTTTATTTTTTAATTATATATTTAAATCTAATATTTTGGTTAATAGATTAATCAAATTATAATTTAATTTAAATAAATTTTTTTTAAAATATTTTTTTAAATTTTAATGAATAATGAAAATGAAGATTTAAATGATTTAAATGATGAGAAATTAGATGAAGATATTAAAAAATTACAAAGGGAAATTTATTTAGTTTCACAAGAAAGAAAAAAAACTATTGAAGAAACTGAAATCATCAAAAGGAGAATTAATTTAATGATTAGACAAGAAAAAGATTTAAAAAAAAATAATGAATTTAAAATGGGGAAAATTAATAATATAATTGAAAAAAAGAAAGATTTTGTTAAGAATGAGGAAATAAAATATAAAAGAAAACAAAAAGAAGAAGAAGATAATAAATTAAAAAAAGAAAAAATATTAAATCAAAAAATTTTATCAAAAGAAATTCATCATAATAAAAAGCCTTCAGTTGAATTAGAAAAATATAATACAAATAAAGAAGAATTAGAAAGAAAATTATTAATTGAAGAACAAAAAAATATTCTTAAACAATGTCTATTAAATCAAATACAAAAACAAAATTTTTTTCCAATTTCAGAAAATAACAATTAATATAAATATAATGTTCCTAATTGTTTATTAAAAATATAACTTATTTAAATAATTGAATAGCACTTAATTTAAATGAATAATAACAATATACTATATTTTATAATTAAAATGTTTTAAAATATTTTGGCTAATTTATAATTTTAAATTTTATTTTAAAATCAATTTTATCTAGTAAATATTAAAAATATTAATCTAGGATATAAATATTTAACTAATTGCTATATATACTATTATTTAATTATGTATAATTATTATTATAGTAATATTGATTATAACTTAATTTATATATACTTCATTTAAGATTAAATTTTAATATTACTCAAAATCTACATATAAATGTTTTAATATTAAAATTTCAAAATAAATCTTTCATTAAAGAATTTCTTATATTTTTTATTTTTTTTTCTTTTTCATATTCGGATTCTACTTTTTTAGAATTAATTGTTGGAAAATGAGCATGGTTAATTTTTAATTGATGTGTTTTAACAGTTTTAACTTCATTTGAAGTTATAATTTTCTTATTATTTGATAATGGAGAAATATCATTATCACTAAATTTATCATCATTATTTTGCTCTACAATATTTTTTGCATTCATTATTGATGAATTTGTTGTTGATTTTAGCTCTTTAATTGATTTGTTTTGAATTTGTAAAAATTTATTATTATTTTCTAATAAATTATTATTTTCTAAATCATTTAAATTAATTTCTTTTTTTGCGATTTCTTGTTTACAATAGCAAGATTTAACCATATTTAATAATATCATTTTATTTTTATTAATAAAACACAAATAAAAAAGAAATAATTAAAAAATCTATATATAAAAACATAAAAAATATAAAAAAAATTAAAAAAAACAAAAATTAAAAAAAAAATAAAAAAAATTAAAAAAAAAGCAAAATTTAAAAAAAAATAAATGTCTCAAAATTTTAATCCAGAAATAATAAAAACAGATTTTCAAAAAGAAGAAATAATTTTAGGTATAGATGAAGCAGGTAGAGGTCCAGTCTTAGGTCCAATGGTTTACGCATGTGCATATTGGTCAATATCATTAGATGATAAAATAAAAAATTACTTTCACTTTGACGACTCTAAAAAATTGACACCTCAAAAGCGAGAAAATTTATATGAAAAAATAAACCAATATTCAAATATAATTCAATATGAAAAAAAAATAATATCCCCAGAAGAAATTTCATATAAAATGTTAAAAAGAAAAAAAATATCTTTAAATACAATATCACATGAAGCGGCATTGGAATTAATAATAAATTCAAAAAAAAAAGGCGCTAATATAAAAAAAATAAGAATTGATACAGTTGGAAATCCAATTGATTATAAAATTTATTTAAGTAATATTTTAAATGATGAAAAGATTGAAATTAGAGTTGAAAGTAAAGCAGATGCAAATTATCCTTGTGTTAGTGCAGCAAGTATTATTGCAAAAGTTACTAGAGATAAATTTATTGAGCAATGGAATTTTTATGATAAAAATACTGGAAGTGGTTATCCTTCTGATATTTATACTGTTAATTGGTTAAAAAGAAATTTTAATGAAATTTTTGGATATCCTAATTTTATTAGATTTTCTTGGAAAACTGTTTCTAATATTTTTAAAGAAAAAAATTGCTCTTGTGAATGGGAAAATTATAATGAAGAAGAAGAATTAGAAAAAGAAAAAAAAATGAAAAAAAAAAAAAAAAATGAAAATGATTCAAATCAACAAGAATTGTTTATTGGAAGTAAAAATAATTTTGTTTATAAAAAAAAGAATATGGAAAAAGAATCAAATTGTGATTTATTTAAGGATAATTTTAACAAAAATTATTATGAAAGTTCAAATATTTCACTTGATGTTGATTTATAAAAATATTTTTCTCCATTTATAATCTCATGATTAATATATAATAATTATTATATTATAATTTAATTATTTTTTACTATTAAATTTAAACGAATATTCCTATTAAATTTTTAAACTAATTATGGATAACGATTTTCAATTATCTTTATATTACGAAGAAGAAAGCGAAAATAGTAGTAATATAGAATTAGGTAAAATGATAAAAAATTCTAAAGAAAATTTAATTCAAAATTTCGATTTTGATGATGAAGAAAAATCTACTAAATTATATTGTATATGTTATATGAATATGATTGAAATTAGTCTTTTAATATGTTCAATTTGTTTACATTTGTTTAATATAATATTTGAAAAAAAAAAATTTAATATTTTCAAATTATCAATTAATATTATTATTTCTGTATTTTTAATATCCACTCTTTTTAGAAATTTATCTATAAAAAATGTAAATGAACAAGATGTAAAGAGAATAATTTTTTATCATTTTTCATTTTATTATATATTTGCTCTTAATATTTATGTAATTTATTTTCTTTGCTTAAATTACATACCTAAAGATAATAAATGTAAGAGTATTGGTATGTTAATTTTAGCTATTATAGGAATCATTCTAATAGGTTATTCATATATTAATTATAAAAGAAGAGAAACTAATTATATAATAAATAAATTTTTTAATTATTTTTCTTTGAGTTTATCATTAAGTTCATTATTTAGTTTTTCATTTATTATATTAATAAACACTTATATGATGGTTTTTAAAAATTCTATTTTCATTATTCTTTTAACTATAATTTCAATTATTTTATTAACTTTTTATAATGATATTATTTTTGGTTGTTTTATTCTTCTTTATCAAATAAGTTTCTTACAAGAAAAAAATCCATATATGTTATATTTGAAAATTAATATTATTATTACTTCAATTTGTATAATTTCTTCATTCATATGGAATCATAAAAAAAATAAAAATAAAAAAGATGAAAATGAGGAAATTAAAAAATTTCAAAATGATGAAGAAATTGAGGAAAAAGAAAGTTTTTCATCTTATTCTGTAAGTTCATATGATACTTTCTAAATAGTTATTAAAGTAATTGATTCATTTATTATATTTTTATGTATGTAGTATGTAATAAAAGTCTTAAATAATTTATAATATATAATTAATTTATATATAAATAAATTTTCCATATCAAGTTTTTTTAATTTATATAATAATTTTAAATAATTCAAATTAAAAATATAATTTAAATGAAACCCAATTATCTTGATTTTTATTCCTCAAATCCAAAATCAAATTCAAACTCATATTACTTAAATACTCAAATAGATGACAGTAACAGATTTAAAAAAAAATTATTTAACATGACAAGAACATTAGCTTCAGAGCCAACTTCAGATAATAGTTATATAAATAGACCAATAATTAATTTTAAACCAAATATGCCTTTATATAATTTTGAAGCAAATAACATAATTAATCCTTCAAAAATGAATTATATTGTTCCAGTTTCACCTCCTCCTTGTCATCAAGTAAAAAGAAGTTATAGTACTACATATAAATCAAATAATTTTAATAATCGAGGAAATTATAATAAAGGTAATTATATGAATTCTTTTCTTTCTCCTAGTACAAATTATAATAATTCTGATTATTATAATTTTAAAAGTGGTTTTAGAAAAAATTTTTTATTTTAAAAAAAATGAGATTTTTTATTTTGAAATAAAAGGAATTATTATTATTTAAATAAAATTATTTAAAATTATTTTTAAATCAAAGATTTTTTTATGATTTTGAAAATTAAATTTATATTTAAAAAAATTTTTATTTAAATTTATTTAAATATCTAAATTAATTAAAAAATTTATATAATATAAACAAACAATGAATTTTACATAAAATATTTTATCAAATTAAATTAATAAAAGTAGATAAATTTTCAATTTTTAAAAATTTATTATAAATTATCAATTTTTATAAGTTTATATAATTGATGTTTTCCCCCATTAGGAACTAAACATTTAATTTCAACATCATTTTGAATTTTTTTACTTGCTACATCTAAAGCACATATTGATTCATAAGCAGAAATAATAAAAAAATAAGTTTCAGTATTAGTTAAAAAAAACCATTTTTGTTTATAATCTTCAATTTTATTATATAATTGATATGTATAGTCTTCTAAAGTAAAATTAAATTCATTATCATAAATTTGATTGCCAGAAATACCAATAAAAGAATCATAAGCTAAACTTTTAATTCCATAAGTTCCATCATTTTGATATTCAATTTTAAATATTTCATTATCATTATTATTAGTTTGTTTTAATAATAATCTTGTTTCATTAAAATCAGAATTATAATCAATATTAATATTCATATTTCTTTTTAATAAAGTTTCTAATCTATAATATCCAGTTTCAACATCTAATTTTTCATATTTATTTGGAATTGGAAACATTTTATTCATTTTAATAAGACTTTTACCAATATCAAGATAAGAATATTCTTTACCTCCTTTATTAATAACAAATAAATCACAATAATTTGGAATTTGTGTAATATCATAATAACGAGCATCCATAATTTTAAATCTTCTATTATATTTATTAATCATATAATTAATTCTCATATGTTGATAATTCATTGCTTTTAATTCTCTTTTAATTGCTTTTGTACATTCATCTGGATAATCATAATAAGTAACTGTTATATTATATATTTCTTCATTTTCTATTAAATTATCACCAAATGCATTATGATTAAATTTTT
>JAEEGL010512570.1_pt1 | contig 10234 bp, 10 predicted proteins | sample 9134231 | NCBI WGS metagenome assembly JAEEGL01 (sample SAMN16246548, study PRJNA631951) | gut metagenome | biome: gut microbiome; feature: rumen; material: fiber-attached | host: Bos | place: Iran: Karaj | collected 2018-10 | reverse complement strand
TCCCATATCGGTTTGCCTTATAAATATAACTTGCTGAAAAAAAAATGTAAAGAGGAAATATTCCCGCAAGGTAAATTTTATGATAAAATCATTCTGTAAGGAAATATACAAAATGTTTGAACACTGGCAGTTACCTTTATTAATGACATTTTTAGCCGGATTTGCAACGGTCATTGGCGGATTTATTACTTTTTTTGTTAACAAAAATAACATGAAAGTACTCTCGCTCGGACTTGGATTTTCTGCAGGCGTCATGATTTTTGTGTCATTAACAGAAATCTTGGATACAGCGCAGGAACTCTTAAGAATTCATTACCCGATAAAATATCATTGGCTATTATTTAGCGGGTTTATTACCGGTGTTATTATAGCTAAACTTATTGACGAATTTATTCCTGATCACGTTGAAGAAGAGGATTTTAAAGAGGAGTGCACTACAGAAGATGAAAATAGTAAACGCAGACACAAAATTAAGCGTGCCGGTTTACTTACTGCAGTTGCGATTGCCATTCACAATTTTCCGGAAGGTTTGGGGACATTTCTTGTATCTTCTCAAAATATTGCGCTGGGAATCTCAATTGCCGTTGCCATAGCTCTGCATAACATACCCGAAGGTATAGCAGTTGCACTACCTATATATCATGCAACAGGCAAAAAACGCTCTGCTATTTGGTATTCATTTTGGACAGGTATAACTGAACCAATCGGTGCAATAATAGGACTGGGACTTTTAAATTGGTTTTTACCCGAAGCATTTGTCGGTTTCTTACTGATAGCCGTTGTAGGAATTATGATATACATATCTTTTGATACCCTGCTTCCGCTATCTCACGAATATGGTGATTGGCATTATGCAATAACCGGTGTTATGTCAGGAATAATAATAATCTGGGCAAGTTTGTTACTCATGAACGGATATTAACGCCCAATTAAAGTATTGTTTGTTTAGTCACTTATAAATGAACTTAATGTCTTAAAGATCCAACGTCTTCTCCCCATATGTATATTCGTGTTATAATATTCCCAAAAGAAAGGGAACTTATTATGACAAACTTATCACCATTACAAATTGAAAGGCTAAAATACCAACCGAAGCTTCCTTCTTCATTAGCTTCCGGTATTAACCATTTACAATCAATAGAAGGGAGCGCAACTCAATCTGTTGCAAACCAAGATGAAATAAAATCGTTATTCCATAATACATACGGAAAACCAACAATAACATTTCAAACTTCATCCGAATCAAACCCGAGTGAACTCAGAAATGTCGGTGTAATTTTATCAGGTGGCCAAGCTCCAGGCGGACACAACGTAATTGCAGGTTTGTATGACGCTCTAAAACAAGCTAACCCATCAAACAAACTTTATGGCTTCTTAGGCGGTCCGAGCGGTATTATTGAAGGCAAGTATGTAGAATTTAATGATGAATTTATTAACGCATATAGAAATACAGGCGGATTTGATATTATTGGTTCTGGCAGAACAAAATTAGAAACAGAAGAACAATTCCAATCCTCTTGGGAAGTTTGCAAAAAGTTGAATATTTCTGCAGTCGTTATTATAGGTGGTGATGATTCTAACACAAACGCAGCACTCCTTGCTGAATGGTTTGTAGCACACAACGCAGGTATTCAGGTTATCGGGTGTCCAAAGACAATTGACGGTGACCTTAAAAATGAACAAATCGAAATTTCTTTCGGTTTTGATACAGCTACAAAAACTTACGCAGAGCTTATCGGGAATATCCAAAGAGATGCAAATTCCGCTAAAAAATATTGGCATTTTATCAAAATTATGGGAAGAAGCGCATCTCACGTAGCTCTTGAAGCTGCACTTCAAACTCAACCGAACATAACTCTGATTTCAGAAGAAGTTGAACAAAAGAAAATGTCACTTTCTTCAATCATTGACTATATGTCAAATATTATTGTTAAGCGTGCAGAGATGGGTAAAAACTTTGGTATAGCTGTAATTCCTGAAGGCTTAATCGAATTCATACCTGAATTAAAGTCTATGATTTCTAATTTGAACGATATTATGCCGTCTTTGGAAAAAGATTCAAATTATACTTCTGGCAGTGACTCAGATAAGATTGCTATTATTGAAAACTCACTTTCAAGCGAAAACTCTTCTGTATTCAAATCTTTGCCGAGCCTTATTAAATCACAATTGTTGATGGATAGAGATCCGCACGGCAACGTTCAAGTATCAAAAATTGAAACAGAAAAACTCTTGATTTCTATGATAGAAGAAAAATTGAGCGGACTTAAAAAAGAGGGAAAATATTCCGGCAAGTTCTCAACACAGTCACACTTCTTCGGATATGAAGGCAGATGTGCATTCCCGTCTAACTTTGATGCGGATTATTGCTATTCTTTAGGCTTTAATGCATTTGCGCTTATTAATTTCGGTTTAACAGGTTACTTGTCATCTGTAAGAAACTTGACAGAACCTGCTTCAAATTGGATTGCAGGCGGTGTTCCATTGACTATGATGATGAATATGGAAAGACGTCACGGCGAAATGAAACCTGTTATTAAAAAAGCACTTGTAGAACTTGATGGGCCAGTTTTCAAAAGACTTGAATCAAACAGAGAAGATTGGGCACTAAATGATAGATACTTATTCCCGGGTGCTATCCAATACTTCGGACCTTCATCAGTTTGTGATATTACAACAGTAACACTTCAGCTTGAAAGTCAATCGAAATTGGCATCAGTTTAAGTCCTTTATATATAAAGAAAAATGAGTGGTAAATATATTACCACTCATTTTTTATTATTAAACTTCTAATCTGTATGGTTGATGCTTGATTTGAAAAATATGTTATAATTTTGTTGTGAGAGATTTAATCAAATTATTTATAGTTGGGGTGGTTATGGCTTTTGTTCCGTCTTTTGTAAGTGCGGAATCTTATAAGGTTGTAATTTTGCCGGATAATATTGTAACTGATGATGTTGCAATAGATTCTTATATTTATAATCATGCCGCTGAATTTTTTGCTGACGGAGTTATAAATATTCTGAACCAAACTGGTTCAATAAACTGTCCGACTGTAGCGGATGAGAGAAATCTCTTAAAAAGCGATCCCTCGTCTGTTGTGACGGCAAGAAATCTTACGAACAAATTTAAAACAACTTATAATATAGATTATCCGCTTTTAAAGAAAATTGCTAATAAAAGTCAGTCAAAATATGTATTGATGCTGACATCATCTTTAGATGCTCAGAATTATGTATTAAGAAGAACAGTTTGGGATTTTTTAAATATTGCAGGAGCTACCGTTATAGATCCGGCATACAAAATATCAACCTATGCTGCGCTTGTTGACACCAGTAAAAATACTGTTGTCTGGTCTGATACTTATTACAAAACTATAAGTGTAGTAGAATCAAGAATTATTCCTCAAGGGCCTTCTCCTCAAACAGAGCAACTCCAAAAAATCAGGGATTATTCAAGAATGTTGTGTCCTGAAATAGCGGAGCATGTCCAAATGGGTATACTTCCTCCTGATGTTTACGAAAAAGAGCCAAACAAAGTTTACTATGATATGGCAAACTTTGATAACGTATTTACTAAAAAATATCGTCGATGGGCTAAAGAGGGCAAAAAAGATTATGAGGCTCTTAAAAAGAATATTGAATCAACTTGTTCAGGTATGAAGGGTGAGGCAAAAGATCGTTGTTGCGAAGAACAAAAACAAGTTTGGGCAGAAAGATATACTACACCCACAATAAACAGTCCGCAAAAAATAAACAACGGCAATCCTACAAAAATTATTCAGCCGCTTGATTTTGAGGACCAATCATTATTTGATCCTGTTTACATAAAACGCAACAGAAAAAACAATCTATACGAGAGTTCTGACCCTTCAAGACCTCTTCTTAGAGGTTATGATAAGCTCTAAACATCAGGAAGCATAGAAGAAATTTCTGCTACTATGCGTGAAATATCTGGGCCGCCAAAAATTGCTTCCAAAATCAAGGATGAATTTATAATAGTTGTTTCTTTATATTCCATGGTGTCTATGTCAATTATGTCAAATTCAACATAATCATCACCTACATATTTTAATTTGCCGTAGTCAGCACCTGTTGCCCACCTTAAAAAAACGTATTTGTGCTCAAAAACTTTTAATCTGTTTATAAGTCTCATCTCGTACCTTCTTGTATACTTATATTAGTCGGTAATTTGTGAATGTCAAATGCTATTTTATACTTGTTAAGTATTGCTCCAAAGCGTATTTGTCGTGGTTTTGTAATCCGACAAACTTGAATGCATATAAGTCTTTATCTGCGGCTGTTAATTTTCTGAGGTATTTTGTTTCAGCTATAAGCTGACCGTGGTGAAAATCAAGCATTAAATTGGCAGGGAACTGTATTTTAACAATAGGATTTAACTTTTTATATGCAGAAGGAATTTCTTCATTAAGATAAAATGTAAATCCGCCCATTGATAAATCGTATGATGTTGAATTAATTTCGTAGTTGTCATCGTATTTTAGGCTAACAGGGAATTCCGTATGGATTCTCTCACTTGAACGGCATTGTATTGAGTCATATTTCTTAGGAACTGATATTTGAAAATGAATTTCGTTATTTTGGGTTTTTGTTCCCAAGATTTCAGTGTTTCCGATATAAACACCTGTGGAAGTATAAACAATCAACTGAGCCTTAGTTTTTTTTGTCGGAAGAACAAAATCTGTTTCGGAAAGAATTGCAAGGTAACAATTCTTGCTATCCGTGTTTCTTAATGCTGTTGTATATTTATGCTCAATTCCGTGTTCTGAGTATGACAAAATTATTTTAGATATATTAGAATCCAATAAAATATTATTTTCCATATCAAAGCTCCTTGTACTCTCTAAAATACCATAATTTTCAGAGATTTACAACAGAATAAACATTTGTAAACTTGTAAGTGCTATCAAAATACTACTTTAACCAATCATACAAACTTCGAATTTCACCGTAGTCAAAATCTTTTAATACAACAGGGGTATTGAGGTTTTCTTTTATAGGTTCTATTCGAATCTCGCCATTTTCAAAAACTTCTGCATAATTCAAGCCGGAATTTACACAGTACGGTACAATTGCAATATCATCTTTTAGATATGACAATCCGTGAACTCTGCAGATTATTGGCCGATATTCATAAACCGAGCACTCCTTATTTACTAAAAAAGGACACGCACCGCCTTTTTTCATATTTTTTATATTTTCCTGAATTCTTTTCTTTATGGAATTATCAATGTTGATATATCCTTGCATTAAATATTCAAGTTCCAAAGATGACAAATGGTAATCGCCCTTTTCGCAGCATAAGGAACACCCTTTTCTACAGTGTATATATTTTTTTTGGGCAGAAAAATATTCTGCCAATCGTTGGTCAAATATTTTTAAGAATTCTCGGTATTTCAAAATCTATCGGCTCCAGAATTTGCGCCAAAAATGTTTTGAGCTTTTGTGCTCCAGCTGTTCTATACGCTGGGAGAGTTCTTTATTATGCTCTAAAAGCTCTTGTATTTGTTTTGCCAAAATTTCGTTGTCGCGTTTGTAGCCGCCAGCTTCAATCAGTTTGGTTGACCAATCAGAGTTTGTAATATCGTCGCTTATTTTTTTCGCTACAGCTTCCGCAAGCATTTGCAGTGTTTGACTTGTAACATCAAGTGTAAAACTTTTATTTTGCATCGAGTCTGGTTGAGTTTGCGAATTTATGTTCATAATATCGGTAGAGTTTTCCTCGTTTGATGCTTCTTCACCGTCAGTGTTTAAGATGACCGGTTTTGCCAGAGTCGATTGAGATGAAGGTTTTTCTATTTTTGCTTCCATTCTGGATAATTTTGTAATAATCTGCTCATCGCTGTATCCTTGAGCTTTTAAAGAAATTCCTTTTTTAATTTTTTCCAAAGACAAATCGTCATAGAATTCCAAACCGCTTTCGTCTTCATATATTGATTCTATGTTCCAGTCTTCCAGAAATAAATCAAGAGAATGCTTGTCTACATAATAATTTTCAGAATTTAAACTTTTTAAAATTGTATCTCTGTCAAACATCCGCTGCTCCTTAAATTAATCCTTTAATTTCCCCCTTTACCCATTCCCTCGTCTCATAAGTCGAGCGATATCACGTTCTTGGGTCTTCTTTGTAATGGATTCACGTTTATCATATATTTTTTTACCTTTAGCGAGTCCTATTTCAAGTTTAGCAAAACCATGAGTTAAAAACAATTCTAAAGGAACAATTGTTACACCGTCTTTTTTGACTTTATCCTGAATTTTTAAAATTTCACGCTTGTTAAGAAGCAGTTTACGTACTCTATCAGGTTTGTGATTGAATCGGTTTCCCTGTTCATATGGCGAAATATGCATGCCGTATAAAAACATTTCGTTATCTTCAATTTTTGCAAACGAATCTTTGAGGTTGACTGTACCTTTACGGATTGATTTAATCTCGGTTCCTGTAAGTACAATACCCGCAATAAATTTGTCAAATATCAGAAAGTCATGAAATGCTTTTCTGTTTGTTGAAATGACTTTTTTATCCATAAATTGATTATAATTCAAACTTGGAACCCTGACAAGAATTACGCTTGATAAATTCACGGTCAATTTTGTTCAGACAATCAAGTTTTTTCCCTATCCATCGTGGTGCGACAAGTTCTGTTCTTAGCCCGTTTCCGGCGAGCCTGTGGATGGTTATTTTTGGGGGGAGATATTCCAAAAAATCGCAGACGGTTTTTACGTATTCATCTTCGCTCATAAAATCGATTTCACCATTTTTGTACATATCTGCAAGTTTTGTTCCTACGAGAGCGCATAGCATGTGAATTTTTACTCCGTCAGGTTCAAGGTTTGATATAGTTTTAGCAGTCTCCATCATTTCTTCGTATGTTTCAAATAGATTTAAAATAACGTGCAGGCAAACATTTATTCCTTTTTCTTTTGTTTTTTCGTACGCTTTTAAAAATGTTTTGTAATCATGTCCTCGGTTAATCTTTAAAAGAGTTTTGTCGTGAACGCTCTGCAAGCCGTACTCAATCCAAGTGTAATAGTCAGGTGTAAAAGATGAAATTAGCGTAAGTTTATCATCATCGATACAATCTGGACGTGTACCTATTGAAATCCCAACGATATCATCTCTGCATAGAGCAGACTTGTATATTTTTTCCAGCTCGTTTACGGGTTTATACGTATTAGAAAAAGCCTGAAAATATGACATAAATTTTTGCGCTTTAAATCTTTTCGCAAGAATTTCGGCTCCGGTATTAACTTGTTCTTCTATGGATAGTTTGTTTGAATGTGCCTGTGAAAAACTTCCGCTGTCATCACAAAAAATGCAGCCATCTTTTGAGATTGTTCCGTCACGGTTTGGACAGGAGAACCCTGCATCTAGCGTAATTTTATATACTTTAGCGCCGAATTTATTTTTCAAAAATTCGCTGAATTGGTTGTATCTTTTATCTGTTCCGTTAAATTCCATAGCGTTAATTTTAGCATTAAAACCGGATGTAATAAATACTGCAAAAATATATTGATTAAATTTGATATTAAATTAAATATAATGTAGTATAATATAAAGAGCGCTTTTTATTTCACAATTAGGAGTGAGGTATATGAAGAAAAGGTTTATAACATCAGGTTTAATATTATTAACAGCAATACTTACAACAATGAGTAATGCTTATTCTGCGACTCCGGCTGATTTGTATGATGACGTTTGGAAATTGATTAATAAGAAGTATTATGATCCTTCAGATAATTCGCAGGATTGGTCAAAATGGAGATATCGCTATGAGAACAAGCTTAAAACAAAAGAAGATGCTTATGTCGCGATAGAAACAATGCTTGCAAGTTTGAATGATCCTTATACAAGATTCCTTGACCCAAAAGAGTTTTCTGAAGAAAACCAATCAATAAAGGGCTCTCTTAAGGGTATTGGGACTCAGATTGGTTTAAGAGACGGGCAGCTGGTAATTATTGCACCGCTCGAGGATTCTCCCGCTGAACGTGCAGGATTACAGGCAGATGATGCAATTTTGGAGATTAACGGAGAAAGCACCAAAGGTATAAATATTGATGTTGCAGCTGATAAAATAAGAGGCGAAAAAGGTACAACTGTTACTCTTTTGATTCAAAGAAAAGATGTTCCGAATAAGACTTATTCAATTGTTCGTGACGAAATTGAAATCAAATCAGTTTCAACCAAGCCACCGTTTGAAACAGAAATTCCTGAAAATTTGAAGTATATAAGGTTAAGTTCTTTTATAAGCAAAAATGCGGCAGGCGAAATTGAAACTATTCTGAATAGCTCAAAAGATGCAAAAGGTTTTATCATTGATCTTCGTTCAAATCCTGGAGGGCTTCTGACGAATGCAATATACATATCTGATATGTTACTTAAAGGTGGTGTTATTGTTAGTACTGTTGACCGCGACAGCTATAAAACTACTACAAGAGCACGCTATCAGCAAGTTACTGATAAACCAATAGTTGTATTAATTAACAAAGGTTCAGCTTCTGCAAGTGAAATTTTGTCAGGTGCCTTAAAAGATAACAGTAGAGCAACAATTGTCGGTGAACAATCTTTTGGTAAAGGACTCGTTCAAGAAATTAACAGATTACCTGATGAGGCTGGCTTGAATATAACTATACAGAGATATTTGACACCTTCTGGTACTGATATTCATAAAAAAGGAATAACGCCGGATATTGTTGTCGAACTTACCAAAGAAAATGCGGAAGCAAAAGATGATGTTCAGCTCAAAAAAGCGATTGAAATTTTGGAACAAATGACATGTCTTGTACAAAAGAATGGATAGTTAAGGGAAGTAGCGATAAGGATTCTCTATTAGACAGATTACTGGAAATTAGGGGTATTAAAGGCGAACAAGAGAAAAAGGATTTTTTGAATCCACTCGAGATAACCTTAATGCACCCTAATGCATTTTGTGAGATGCCAAAAGCTGTTGAGAGAATTTGTAAGGCAATTAACTATAATGAAAATATCCTTATTTATGGCGATTTTGATGCTGACGGAGTTACTTCAACTTCTGTTCTTATGAAAACAATAGAGCATTTGGGCGGAAATGTTGACTTTTATATACCGGATAGAGATACAGAAGGTCATGGGCTTAACTCAAAAGCTCTTGTAAAACTTCTTTCACAAAAACAGCCAAAACTGATAATTACGGTTGATAACGGTATAAGCAGTGTTGAGGAAGTAAAATTTATAAATAGTTTTAAACGTGATGTAATTATTACAGACCACCACGAAGCCCCTGATGTTGTTCCTGAAGCGTATGCAATAATCAACCCTAAGGCTATGAATGCACTGGATGAGAAACTTACACCCTCACAAATTGAGTCTTTGACTTCTCTTGCAGGAGTCGGTGTAGCTTTTAAGCTGGCTCAGGCTGTACTTGAGAAATATAATAAACTTAATTTCAGTTATGAATTGTTACCATTTGTTGCAGTAGGAACAGTTGCAGATATTGTTCCGCTGATTGGCGAGAACAGGTATTTTGTAACAAAAGGCTTGGAGCTTATTGCTGCAGGTAAGCATTACGGACTTAAACGTATGCTTGATATTGCTGGGGTAAATACAGAAAACGGTTTGACCTCAGAACAAATTGGATTTACTATCGCTCCGAGAATCAATGCATCAGGGCGTATGGATACTGTTGATGCGGCAGTAAAAGTAATGATTTCCGAAAATAAACAAGAGATTGAGCTTGCAATAATGGCGCTTGAGAATTTCAACAAACTCCGTCAGGAGATGTGTTCTCAAGTTTTTGCGGAAGCTGATGAAATGTGGCAAAGCTCAAAAAGCCGAGATAATGCTATAGTTCTTTACAGTAAAGATTGGCATGTGGGTATAATCGGTATAGTTGCGGCAAAATTTGTTGAAAAGTATTATAAACCGACGTTTATAATGAATTATTCCGATGAAACCAAAACTTTTAGATGTTCTGCGCGCGGTGTTAAAGAATTGAATCTTTATGAGATTATATCTAATATTTCCGACATGTTGGATGGTTTTGGCGGGCATTCGCTTGCAGCAGGAATGACGTTCAGTGAAGAAAAGACAAGTTTTGAAGATGTAAAAAAGGCTTTAAATAAAACTGTTGATGAAATGCTAAACGGCCAAAAACTTTCTCTTTCTCTTGATATTGATTTGGAGCTGTCAATAAATTATGTAGATGTATCGCTTGTGGAAGAAAGTTCAAAACTCG
>JAEEGL010212486.1_pt1 | contig 10234 bp, 8 predicted proteins | sample 9134231 | NCBI WGS metagenome assembly JAEEGL01 (sample SAMN16246548, study PRJNA631951) | gut metagenome | biome: gut microbiome; feature: rumen; material: fiber-attached | host: Bos | place: Iran: Karaj | collected 2018-10 | reverse complement strand
TCGAAGTCTTGATGCCGAACTTGAGAAACTTTTTTTGCAGAGGAATGAGAAGCTTAGGATGAGCAGTGAGGGAGACACGCTGCAGGTTCTGGGATTGGATAGTGTGAGGATGTTTCAATATGCCGCTGAAAATGCTCTCCTATTCCCTGATTATAGGATGACGAGTGCGGATATGGCTCAATCTATATATGAACGTGTTACTGGTTTAACAAAACGAATTGAGCAAATAGAAATGGAAGACTCGTTGTATCGAAAGGGGAAGGGTTATGACATCTTGCAGTCTCAAAGTCTATATTACGACACGAAGGCTAACGATGTCTTTAAAGTAGAGGAAAGGAATCGGTATTGGATGAGTAAACTCCCTGCTATCATCGAAGAGGGTCCCGCTTTTATTGCAGTAGGTCTTAGTCATGTGCTTCCGACACAGTGGAGTGAGGGAATTCTGTCTGAACTGATGAAGCTGGGGTATGATGTGACTCCGATTCACTAAGAATCCGAAGAATGAATAGTTCCTATCGATAAAAACCAATAATATTAGTGAAATATGAAAAGTAAAAAGATTCTGTACCTTCTGGCAGCATTGATTGTCGTGGCATTACTTTGCGGTGTTTATGTAAAGTATGGCGAGAGTAAAATGAGTGCTTCTACGGAAAGCGAGTGTGTCGCTTCTTCTGAAGAAGTAGGAACTGGGAATGATGAAACGGATGCTTCGCAAGAGGCTGCCGACCGCATGCGCGACATCTATGCCCAGATTATCGCCAACGGACGCGATTCGGTGGAGACGGGTGCCGGTTCGTATGGCTATTTGCTTTTCGATACGCCAGACTACTTGTCGGAAGACTACTACCAATGGTATCGGCGTACGGAGGACTACGACGACAAGATGGGTAACGAGGGCATGCGCTTCCATGATTTCGACCACTGGGGCACCATGCAAGAGTTTAGCTGCATCACTAAGGCTGAGGTGAAGAAAAGCGAAGTGCTCTCCAATGGCCGGGTGCGCGTGGACTTGGACTTGGAATGTGCAGCGTATAACATCGGTGATAAGGAACCTAACTACACGGCAACGCAGCCCGTGGCGTTGGTGCTCGTGAAGGAACGGGACGGATGGTTCGTCGATGACTTCCTGGATAAGGATGGCGACAGCGAGAAGGCACAGATGAAGGAGTACCTGAAAGAGGAAGCAGAAGCAAAGTAGGCCGTAAACGCATATAAAAAACGTTAATTCCTTGCAGTGTAGTGGTATTATTCATAAGTTTGCGGCAAATAATGTTATACTCTTATAATAATATGTAACCATGAAAAGAATCTTAATAATCGTCATTGTTCTTATGGCTTGCCTGAAGGGCAATGCACAGTTTGATGGGCTGGAGAGCGTGGAGTCAGCACCCGTATTGGTCGATGATAATGAGGACCTAATAGGCGAGATGTTGATGCGGGCTGACAAAAGGTTAGAAACTTCGACCAACTATAACAAGTTGGACGACAATACGTCGCTGATGGAATATACGTTCACGGCAAAGGAGGATGTGACTAATCCCAGAATCCTAGTAGCATTCTCGCATGTGGAGAAACCCCTGTGGTGGATGATACCTGCTACGAAATACAACAGCATAGACAGGAATGTGTCTGTTCAGAAGCGGGGAGACAAACCGTCGCAACAGTTTGGCGTATATTCATGGCAGCGAACGAGTGTGCCAGGTTGGGCTTATTCAGAAGGAAAAAAATATGCTGTGGCAACATGGTCGGATGGAGATTGTGCGGCAACCCTGCTTCCCTCGAAAGAAAAAGCCTTGCACTGCGTGATGTGGCCTGAGATCGACAATCCCGTAGGCAATGGGTTTGAGCTGGAGGAGGATGAGGCAGGGGTTCCGACGGGTTCTCGGTCATGGGAAGTTGGGGACTATAACTTTGCCCCCAAGGCTCATGTCACGATGAAGAAAGGCGAAAAGAAGGTAATACGCATGTATATCTACACCGCTTTCGTCAAACCCAACCATGCGGCCATGAGCGGGGTGCTGCGTTCGGCGTGGAACTTGGCAAAGGCTCCTGCATTGCCTAAGGTTAATGATAAAAAGTTGTGGAAGGATGGCATCGGACGGATAAAGGATCAACCATGGACTGGTGTGGAGAGCCTCACTGTTGCCAACGTTTTGCTGGCTGATTACGCGCAGAAGGGCGGTAAGGGTTCGTTCTCTAAGGGCGTGGAGTTGTTGAACAAGGCGTTTGACGTGGAATGGAAATCCCTGACAGGTCGACAACAGGCTGAGTTGGCAGTTGGGTTATTGCGTGCCGATGCTTTGGCTATCAAATGTGGAAAGCCAATGCCCCAAAGCAGGGAGAAGGCACTTGAAATCTGCCAGTACATTTTGGGTGAGCAATACCCCGATGGAGTATGGAATAAGGAAGGTCATTACTATCTGCCTGCCATGCTGTCGGCTTATGACGCGACGAAGGACAATGCTTACCTGCAAGCTGCCCAGAAGGGGTATGAACCCTTCATGGCGACCTTGAGAGGAAATGATGCCAACTGGTGGTGGGGAGCTGTGGACCGAGATTCGGCTTTCCCTTTGCTTCAAGCGGCCCTGCGGCTATACAAACATACAGGCGAAGATTCCTTCCTGCAGGATGCTGTCTTGGCATCCGGGTTTCTGAGCACATGGCTGTGGCACTATGATGTGGACTGGCCCGTAAAGGATGGAGTGGCTGGTGAGAAGTATCACACATTCGGCCTGAGTCGTCCGTCTGCGGATTGTCCGCAGTTCGACATTGAGGCTTGCCGATGGGTGCCCGAGTGGATAGAACTGGCGAAGCTGACGGGCGACAGGCAGTGGCAGGATAAGGCAATGGCTATCTGGAAGTCGTCGGCACAAATTGCCTCGCAGACCAGTGAGGTGAGGCTGGTGGCCTTGCAGCTGGACGTGATGCAACGTATAAAGACGAAGGGCTACGAATTGTAGCCCTTCTCCGTTGTTTATAATAAGATTTGTTCCAAGTCCGACAGGCGGGTGATGATGTAGTCGGGTAGGCCTAAATATATGTCCTTGCGCACCATAATACTTATATAGCGGCCCACACCATCAGTTTACAGATGCCGGCACGCCTCACGTCGCTGCCTTTGGGAGCCCATAGGCCCACAGTCACCTCCCGGGCTTCGTGGAGTGTAATGCTGAAATAGCGCCAGTCCATCATCTGATCCGCCGGACAGTTACTTTCATGACCATTGACTGCGAAACATACATCTGTCGGCATCCCGTTCGCACTTTGGGCGAAGAAGATGGCGCCGAAGTAATATGTTCCTGCCTCCAGAAATACGTGTTGCCCCAGGAGTAACCCGGGCTTGACCGTCTTGTCGCTGAGGTATTCAAGATAGATATCGCTGTCGCCGAAGCCACGTCCCACGTCGGTCCTATGCACAATCTTGCAACTACTGGTTTCCTGTTCCGTTATCCACCCTTGGGGTATTGGTGCCTCATGGCCCATCCAACAATCCAGTACATCGCCATTCTTCATATAGTTGTACATAAGTTCAACATCAGCCCCATTGAGTTTCTTTGGGATGCGGTCGCCCGCCTTCAAATGAGGGCGAGCGTCCTCTACACGCTGGGCACTGTCACGCCGTGCTGTCATCTGTTTAAAATCCTTCTCTGTCTTCGCTTTTCTTAGCAGGTAGAGCCGGAAATCGTCGGCCTGAGCTCGACTGCCACGTTGCCAGTTCTCGTCAGACCGGAAGCCGATGCGCACGGAATCATCCAAGACGACGAAGCGTAACACGTTTTCATACCTGCATGTCTCCTGATTTATCTCAGAAACATAGTTCTTTACCCGCTGGGTGAAAGCTCCTGCATAGATTTCTGCTTTCGACAGTGCCGTGCCGCTCTCCTTGTCCTCGGCGTGTTTGTAGTCGTAAAGCGCTTGGTCCAAGTCGCACGGTAAGTGCCATGCTTTCACACGTAGTTCATATTCTCCAGCTGGCAGGCCATGCACTACCTGACTGACATTGAAATCTTTCATGAAATATGTCAGTGTGCCATTCTCTTCTAGCGTCATGCCACCGTGGGTGTAGGTCCATACATTCAGACTATCGACATCGCAACGGGGATTGTGCATTACCCAAGTCCAGTCTTTCACCCCTGCCGGTAAGCCTTCATTCGTTTTCCCACATTTACCGAAAAGCCAACATGCGATGAAAACTACAATCCCCAATAGTCCTCCCAATATCCATAATCTTCGCTTCCTTTCCTTTTCAGCTGTCTTATTCTCCACACTCTCCACCCTTGCTTCTTCATCCTCTGCTCCATGCATGTCCTTCTCGTTATCAGCAGGCTCCGTCGCTTCCTCATTTTTGTTCTTGAACTCCCAGTAGTCCACATAGCCCAGATAACGGGCCAATACGTCCAAGGTTGCTTCACGTGGTGTCCCCCCCTTACGATAGCCCCACATCCGCATCAGCGTTGTTACACTCACCGTCTCATGGACACGTTCGAAGATACGTTCCGACAACCATTTGAAGTTCAATGGTGTCTGCATCTTGCGGCCAGCCTCACGTTCTATTTCTTGACAAAGTTTCTTGTATTCCATAACCGATTCGTTGTTTTTCCACTACAAAACTAATTACTGCTAACTAATTCTCCAAACTTTTTCGCTCCAAATGATATGGAAATGACTAAAAAACACAAGTGACATTGAAGTGGCATTAAAGTGACAAAGTAACTTCCAGCATTTATGTCTATTTTTGCCCCAACAATCAACCTCGCAGGTAAGAACAATAACTCAAATTAAGGCGAGCCAAAGAGAATAAGAAGAAGCGTGAACATGTTTCAAGAAGAAGGCATACTCTAATTACATAATAATATGAAAAAAGCATTTTATTTATTTGTTAGTTTGGCCACGATAGCGACCATGATATCGTGCGATTCCAAAAAGAATGAGATTAAAAATCTTACCATGCAGTTCGTTTCGGCTCTTAACGAACAGGACCGCGTAACAGTCTATGACATGTTTCCCTCGGCAAAGTCACTAATGGAACTAATTCCAGAAGGGTTAGACATCAAGAAATTAAAGATAACCATAGATGATAGTACCGGGAACTATATTGCCACATTGAATGACAAAACAGGACAACGGCTGGTGTTTAAGACCGACAGTACAGGCGCCTATAAAATTGAGGACACCTACGGCGTGCTAAACTTTGATTCTATCATTCGAGAGTTTGCCATCAAGACAGGCATTCCCATAAAAGACATCTCTGATAGGAAGTTTGCAGAACTGATGAATGAGGACAGCATGTTTATGAGCAACCTGACACTAAAGCACTTCGACGAGTTGCATGGTAACCTGTCAAAAGTAAGTGGATACTGGAACTGGGGCCATCAGGCTGGAGCATACTATCTGCATATTTTCCAAACCATCAAGAACAATGGCGACATTCCTGTAAAAGGCGAAGATTACAACGTGGAATTTAGGTTGGCTGATTATGGTGCAAATGGAGTGAGTACTACCAAAGTCATACCAGGCGTTGATTTGGCTCCAGGCGAGACCATTGAATTGACAACGGATGCACCAGCATTTTACAAGGCTGCAAACAACAAGACTCTTATGGCAGACGTGGTTATTAAGTTCAAAAACATGAGCACGCAAGCTTTGATGCTGAAGTATGCCAAGTTGACTGGTGAAGAGTATAAAGAGTACCTTCAGACGTTGAAAGAATACGAAGAAGCTATAGAAAACCTGTCTGACGAGGATGGTGAACTCCCAGACGACTTCGACTCCTTGCCCGACGAGGACTAATTGTTGTTATGGAAAGAATTGTATTGTTGTGTTGAATCATATTACAGTAATAATATTATCTTATGAAAAGAATTCTTTTAACGGCTGTTGCCGTTGCATGTATGTGTACTTTACATGCAGAACAGACTCAAACGGGTAATTACGTATTATCTAACTCAAGTGTTAACATCGTTGACTTCTGCTCTCCAATCGCTGCAGCGGATGACAACTGGGTCTTGAAGTTCTCCGAAGAAAAGGATGGAGTAACAAAGGAAGTTTTCGTGATAGAAAGTGAATTTGGAGAAATAAAGAAAAGTAAAACGGTATGGAAAAGAAGTAATGGTGATTTCTGTGAAGAAGAAGGGCATATAAGCCATTCTTTAAAGTATTCATACACATGCCCTTTGGGGCATAAACATACAGGTACAGAAGATGAAGAAATACTATTTCCTAATGGTAACATAATCAAAACAAAAAGAACCGTAGGGGGGCTAGATTGTAATTCAGATTGGTATATTGGAAGGGTAAGCAAATTATTTGTTGCTAGTCAAGAAAAAGAATATACCTGTGAAGAAACAAACGCCCATGGTATTGTTGGCAATTTTGACCACGGGTATCGAATTAATAACATTTTTTACAAAATAAATCGTGAAGATGGTAGTTTGAGGCAAAAATATTATTGTGGAAAATCAGAATTCGTAGCGATTAACTCCACTGATACTATTATAGAATGTAAAGAATACAAAGATGAATATGGCAAAGATGTGACAGATTTTATATATTCAAATGGGGATTTAGTGCGTAGAACAACAAGGTCTGGTCAAATAATTACCCAACTTAGTATTCATAGAAACGGGGGCGTTCTTAAAAGCGACGGATGGGATAATCATAAATTTATTTTCCCAGATGGTTCTGTTCTACAAATAAAAGGATTTATTGAGGTAAAAGAAGGGTCCTCCAAAAGAGGATATGTATGTGGTGCTCCGGAAATGTTAATGGCAGACGAAATAATCCTACCAAATGGTACATTAACAAAGCCCGATGGGACTAAAGAAGAATATATCTTTGGTAAGCGAAAAGCTGACTTAGAAGCACAAGCAGAAGCGGAAAGAGCAGCCAAAGAGAAGAAAGAATATGATGCTATGTGCCAAAAGTATGGTAAAGCTAATGTGGACAAATGGAATAAGAACAAAGAACTTTGGGTTGGAATGCCTGTGAGTCTGATGAAAGAGGTGACGATCAATAAAGTCGTACAGCAGACCGCTACAGCAACTCGGTATCATATTTATAATGTGATGAATCAGCCCCGTTGGTCTGTATGGGTTAGTAATGGAAAAATAACAAGTATTAGAGTTATTAATTAGTAGAATCCTATTTATCGGAAGTGTCAATATATAGTATTTCTTTCTTACAGAGAAAAACACTATAATAAACCAATAACGTTCAACCCCGCCAGTTCATGACATGAGTCGTGGCTGTGTGGGGTTGATGGATGAATTTCTTCTGCCTAATAATGATATTTTTTACTTATTTGGGCATAATCGTAGCCCTTGGATTTTATCAGACCTTTTTTCGCCATGGCAGAGTTGAAACAAGTTTCACTCTGCTCTGATGGCTTGACAAAAACGTTCGTTCGTATGTTACAGGAGAATCTTTTCGAGATCCGACAGGTGGGTGATGATGTAGTCGGGTAGGGAGCGGTCAACCTCCTCTGGCGCCCAGCCGGGACCCTCGAACCAGGCTGCGTGGCAACCGACACGTTTGGCGGGAACAATATCTTTGCCATAACTGTCACCTACGACCATTACTTCCTCGGCGGGTAACCCGATGGCATCGACACCTAACTGATAGATGGCGGGGTCGGGCTTGCGTACACCCACGACGGCAGACTCGATGACCTGGGGGAAGAACTCCGAGAGTTGGAAGTCCTGCAGGATGGTCTGTATGTTTCCATAGAAGTTGCTGACCAGCACCATGGGGTAGCGCTTGCTGAGGCGCAGGAGGGTCTGGCGGCTCTCCATGACGGTCTGGCGGGCTTGCTCATAACAATAGAGGGCGACTTGGTCACTCAGTCGGCGACGTTCTTCGACGGTGGGGTGCCATACGCCCATCTCCACCAGATGTTGCGTCTCCACCTCCAGTTTCTTCTGCATAAGGTCACGGAAGTTGTCGGTAGGCAGGACGATGGGGGCCTTAGCCAGTGCGCGCTCGGCATAGACGTAGGCTTCGCGGAACTGTTCCTCGGTGACGGGGATGCGAGCCTCCTTGTATCCGTCCCAGATGACGTGGGCCCAGTGGCGGCCTCGTGTGTCCAGCGTGCCGCCGTAGTCGAAGATCAGAGCATTTACTGGACTCTCCCCCTGCCTGCCCTCCGTCGCGAGTGGGGACTCGCTCCCCTTTGTGGGGCCGTAGTGACATTCAGTCACTACTCTAAAGGCCCCAGTCGCCCTGTTAAGGAGGGGGGCGGTTACTTTTGCAGATGGTTTCATTTTAGCCATATTCTTGAATTCCTAATCTCTAACCCTTCATCCTTCATTACTATATACTCCCCTCCTTTATAGGGAGGGACCGGGGGTGAGTCTTTTCATCCTTTCGGATAATTTCTCATGCTTGTACCGCATGTAGAACATGAGGGCAGTGAGCACGATAATTTCAAATGTCGGGTATATCCAGATGAGGTCGGGACGGGTGAACATGCTGATGATGAGCGACAGGAAAAGGACGTTGGCGCGGGTGTTGTGGGTGAGGATGTTGGTCCACTTCATCAGGGGCAGACTGCCCTTACGGAACTCGTCGCGCAGAGACTGGGGTATGTCGTCGCCATACTGGGTCTTCACCTTGGCAAAGAACTGCTGGAACTGGGGCGTCATCTTCTCCTGAACGGAACAATAGTTGGCGTAGAAGAACTGGAACGTCTTCTCGATGAGGTGACCCTTCCAAGGCATCTGGACATATTTCTCGCGTTGAGCTTGTCCATTGTCTAGTTCACTGCCGCTTTTGCCTTTGAGGAAGAAGAGATGAATCTGACGATAGTAGTCGCTGAGCTGTGCCTGCTTGGCGTGGCAGATGAAACCTGCCAGGGAGCAGAGCAACCAACTCCAGATGCCCCATCCGCTTTGGACTGTCAGACGAAGGGCAATGGTGACATAGATGCTTAGGAACCAAATGTCGGAGGCCAGTCCGTCGAGTATGCGACCAATTTGACTTTTCTTGCCTGTCATGCGAGCCAGTTGACCGTCGGCCGAGTCATGGAGATTGGCCCAGACGAGGAGCAGAATGGCTGCGATGGTGCAAGGCCACGTGCGCCAGTACATGAGAATGCCGGCGATGATGCCCCAAAAGATGCCCCAGATGGTAACGACGTTGGGATGAATGTCGAAGTGATTGTAGGCCTTGGCTATCAGAAGACCGAGTGGACGAGTGAAGACGATGTCCTGCCACTCCTCGGTGTCTTGCGACTTGATGGTAGAGTTAACTGTTGCGTTGTCCATATCTAATGATCAATTGTCAATTATGAATTTTGAATTATGAATTTTGAATTAATAGAGCTATCGCCTTCGCAGCCTCGTCGCGGCACGACGAGAAACTGGGCCAATCGTTGAAGTCGATGATACGGAAAGAACCGTCGGCCATGATAATGGCATCGCCGCCAACAATCGTAAGCCCTATTGCCTGTGCCAACAAATCGACTTGCTGCTTGAGCCGTTGTTCATCGAAGTGGAAGCCTTGGGCTGAGCCATTGACCGCCTCGTTGCCGAACTTGCTGAACACGGGATAGTTCCAGTGAAAGAAGGACGTGCCGCTGACGCTATAGAACTTTACGAGGTCACCTTCGCTGTGCTGTTCCACGACATACTCCGTGATGCCCCGTTGCATGACAGACAGCCATTCCTCTTGGTTATGAATAAGAACCACATCGCCTCGTTCCTGAGAACTACGGTCGTCACGCTTCCACCATACAGGAAAAGACAAGTTTATTTGACAATCTGACGATTTACAATTTGACAAATTATTCTCGCTAAAGGTTGCAAAGGGTGGAACGCCCACTCCAAGTTCCTGTGCTGTAAGCAAGAGCTTCCGTCGGCTAATGCCGAGCATAGCCTTTGCACTGTTAAAAACAGGAATACCTGACTCTTCGATTTCGGCTAGCCATTGCAGGGTGGCGTGGTTGCGCCCCATCGACAAAATGATGTCGGCATGGTGCTCAACTGGCAGGCTCTCCTCGTTAGCAATGCTCACGCTGTGGCCCTTAACTGTAAGGCAATCAGCCACGGCAAGCAGAATCGCCGTATCACGATCAACGGAGTTGGGCGAATGCTTCTGTGCACGCTTTATAAGCAGTATGTTCTTGGGCTTCTGCATATTCAAGTGCGAAATTACAACAAATTCGGCGAAATGGCGCATTTAGCTCCTCCTTTTTTCGATTTAAGTCTTATAATTTGTTAAAAAGAGTTTAATTTGTTTG
>JAEEGL015176228.1_pt1 | contig 10235 bp, 5 predicted proteins | sample 9134231 | NCBI WGS metagenome assembly JAEEGL01 (sample SAMN16246548, study PRJNA631951) | gut metagenome | biome: gut microbiome; feature: rumen; material: fiber-attached | host: Bos | place: Iran: Karaj | collected 2018-10 | reverse complement strand
TTACTAATGTGCGGTGTCCTCATGGCAGCACCATCATTCACGCTCTCGAAAGCGAATCCGCTCCAAATCGTTACGTCAACTGACGCTACGCCTGCCGAGAAGACGGCGGCAAAGGAACTGCAAGGTTATCTTAAGAAGCTCTGCGGCGCGGACTGCCCTATCGTCAACGAAAAGGACGCCAAGGCCCCTGCAATCTATCTAGGCCACACAGCCTTCACGAAGCAGGAAGTCGGCAACTTCTCCAAGCTTGGCGACGAAGAGTGGGTTATCCGTACCATAAACAACAACCTTATAATCACAGGCGGTCGTCCGCGCGGCACACTCTACGGCGTCTATGAGTTTTTGGAGAAGCAAGGCATCGTCTGGGCAGACGAAACTACCGAATACATTCCCACGCTGGATGCTATCGTGTTTGACTCCCCCGTGTCGATTCAGGCCAAGCCAGCCATCATGGGGCGTTGCGTCTATAGCGGCTTCTTTGCGCCCTCGCCTGCAGCACTGATGTTCTACGTCCGCAACAAGATGAACCACCAACTCGGCATTTCAGAAGCACACGGCTACAGCGTGGCAATGGGACGTCCAGGCGGATGCCACACATTCCACGCCTACTCGCAGCCCGACTGGCCTGACGAATGGTTCGCAATGGACAGCAGCGGCAAACATCCACGCTCCACGTCAGGCTCTGGCCCTGGCCAGTTCTGCCTCACAAATCCAGAACTGCGCAAGGCGATGGTCGTACGCCTTAAGTCGTTTATTGAGGCGGACAGGAAAGGAAAGTCGCCTGATGCCTGGCCGCGCATCTACGACATCTCACACAACGACTGCAACGGCTACTGTCTCTGCCCCGAATGCAAAGCCCTTGCCGAAAAGGAGGGAAGCTACAGCGGTCCGATGCTCGATTTCATCAACTACATCGCCAACGCAGTCGCGAAGGACTATCCTAACATTCTCATACAGACCTTTGCATACACATGGACGCTCGACGCCCCGAAGACCATCAGACCCGCAAAGAATGTAATGGTGCGCGTCTGCAAGCTAGGCTGCGAGTTCTACCCGTCTGGCAAGGCTGACACGCAATTCCCAAACACTCATCCACGCAACAAAGATTATCTGGACAACTTTACAAAATGGGCGAAAATAACCAACAATCTCGCCATCTGGGACTACTGGATTCTCTACACCAAAGGCACGAGAGTCCCACCATACGTCAACATACAGGCAATCCAACAGGACATCAAGTCCTACAGCGACAACAATGTCAGAACCATGTTCGTCGAATGCGAGAATCCCATCAACACAAGTTTCACTTATTTCAAATATTGGTTTGGACTAAAGATGATGCAGAATCCAGATCTGCCTTACGACAAACTCGCCGACGCCTTCTGCAAAGCGTACTACGGTCCCGCAGCAAAACCCATGAGACAGTATCTCGACTATCTGCAGGAACGCGAAAACTCAGCAGACGTCTGTCTTGGCACTTCGCCCATGTCTTTCAGAAACATACGCGGGAACGCCTCTGACGTAAAATTCACCGATGCTGTAAGAAACGCGGTGGTTCAGAAATTGTATGAAAATGCCACAGGCGTCAAAATTCCAGACATCCTACCCTATCTTGACAGAGAGTTTCTGTTGAAGGCAAACGCGCTTCTGGACGAGGCCGAGACGCTCGCAGCTGAAAACAAGAACTGCCTGGAGCACATAAGGCACGAGCGCATCCCTGTTGATGTCGCGATTCTCGGTAACATCGCCAAATTCAGAGCGGAACCGCCAGTCGGAAAACTTATCAAGGCTACACCAGAGGCGCTTTTCGAAAGATATGCCGCCAATGTCACTGAACGCTCCAGAAGATACTATGCCTCAGACATCTACATCAAAAAGCCAGATATCATGCAGAAATGCATCAATGACCTTGAGGCTCTCCGTCAAGGCCTTTTCGACGGCAATGCATCCCTGCCGCCGCAGTTTCGCGACAAGTGCTGCCTCGTCTATTCCGCCGCAATGATGACGGGAGAAAAGGTAGATGACCCTGACGCGGCTGGTGGCAAGGCTGTTAAGCTCCCGCCGCGCAAGAGCGACAACTATCACAAGCTCCCGTTCTCCATGGGCGTCTATAACAGGTCGAAGAGAACCTTTAACCTTAGAGTTGACCTTAAGGAAGACGAGATTCCCCAAGACGAAAAGTACCACTGGTACAAACTAGGACGCTGCCCAATTGAGGCGACTAGCATCGTCTGGGCACATTGGACTTGGCAATTCCAAACACTAATCGACGGAGCCTTCCCTGACACGGAAGGCGACAAATCGTGGGAGGTTAACGTCTCGCTTAAACTAGCAGGCAAACCATACGTCAAAGACTCAGAGTCTCCCACAAACGTCCTAATTGATTCAATAATCCTCTGCAAGTAATCAAAGGCACTAAATGCCCATTTTTCTGGCAAACGCATTCCTGTTCTCGGCACTAGTTGCAGTCGTGCCCATCATGCTGCATCTGCTGCACAGGAAACGCCCGCAGCCGATCGATTTCGCGGCGATTCGCTTCCTGACAGAAGCGATAGCGAAGTCGCGACGCTCAAGGCGAGTTACACAATGCCTCACGCTTCTGATGCGTGTGTTGATTATTCTCCTGCTTACGCTTGCCTTTTCGCAACCAGTCTTAAAAGTCGGAGGATTGGTCTTCGGGCGTCAACGCAATCTGCTCATCATTCTGGACACCAGCGCAAGCATGCAGTCAATCAAGGGTGACCAGACGCTCTTCTCCATAGGACGCGACTGGGCGGAAAGGCTCATCGGTTCGCTTTCTCCAGGAGACAAAGTAGCCCTCATCGCACTTGGAAGTCCAGATGAGATTGTCGTCTTTCCGCCTGTATCCGACCATCATTCCAGCATTGCATCGCTTCAGGAAATCCGCCCCGCATTCGGTCATGCAGACATCTGCACAACACTGACCAGCATCCTCTCAAAAAACGAAACAGAGCTGCGTGGAATGGAAATCCACATCTTCAGCGACTTCCAGAAGAGTGCATTGTCCAGCGATGAGGCAAAGCCACTTGCGAAGAAGCTAGCAGATTCGGGAGCGTTAATATTTCTAAATAATTGTGGTTCAATAGATTCTGGAGACATGGGCATACAGGACGCTACTTTCATTCCCCCCGCAATAATTGACGCAAATGCCGTCACTTCAAGAGCTGTTCTTCAGGCAAACAGTCAGTTCACAGGCGCAAATGTTCTCCACATCGAAAACGACGGCAAGGAACTCAACCATGCAACCGCAGAACTCACGCCAGGCGAACACACCACAATAGCAATTGCCGCAGACACAGGCGGCGCAGAACAGCAGATGTGCGGCATTCTCCGATGTGAGGATGATGCCTATCCGCTTAACAACTCATTCTATTACAGCCTTCAGCGAGTTAAGGGAATTCCTGTCGCAATCGTAAACGGCACAAGCCCTAGAGACTCGTTCTTCCTCAAACATGCGTTGAATCCAGGCGGACGTGCGGTCTCGTTGATTGAACCGTTCGATGTCGATTGGAGCACTTTTGTCGCCACGGAAATAACTAACGTCGCGATGGCTTTCATCTGCAATCCGCCGTCTATGGACGATGCAGCCATATCTCGCATAGAATCAATGCTATCAAACGGCAAGGAGATCGTCCTCTTCCCAGGCAATGCCAATGGTCTCACGCAAGAAACGCTCCGCAGAATCAAGCCTTTTGCGAAAATTCAAGTAAGGCGTAACGACAATCCAGAGGCCGATAGACTGGAAATCAGACTCTCCAACTCGAAAAATCATTTCACCAAACGCATATCTGAAATGCTTCCGCCGCCATGGTCATTTCCATCACGCTGTGCTCTTGAAATCACAATGCCTGCAGCAAACGGCGATAATCTTCTTGAGACAGACAAAGGCGCTTTCCTCATTGCCGCACAAAAGGATGCAGGCACCGCATGGCTCTTCGCGACCTCTGCCAACAGAGACTGGAGCGACTGGCCAGTCACACCATCATTTTTAATCAGCATCCAAGAGATTGCGCGAAACGCCGCTAACAAGCCTGGGGCCTCGCTCTTCGCAAGAATCGGCGGCGAACTCTCTTTGCAATGGTCTGGCGACAACACTATTAACATGACCATCACTGCCCCTGACAAATCAACACGTCAAGTCGCCTTGACACGGGAATCGCCATCCAAACCATTCACGATAGGTGGCTTCACCATACCAGGCATCCATTCCATTAGCGATGGTCAGAAGGCTCTGCGCTTCGCCGTAAACATCCCTGTCGAAGAATGCGCCCTGGAATATTACAGTGGTCAGGAGCTTAAGGATTCGCTGCGTGGAGTCGAAACCGCCTTTTCCAATGAATATGAAGAGCTATTGGACAACATCACCAGAGCAAGGCAGGGCAGTCCCCTATGGCCATTGCTTCTCTGCATCGCGTTCTTCCTTAGCATATTAGAGGTTCTGTTTGCAAACATCCGCAGCAGGTCGGTCGCCGTTCCAAATGCAATCAGCGAACTCATTGGCAAGCGTCTAGGCGAGACTGCCAAAGGAGGGACAGCGAAATGACACCGCTTGCCATGCTCATCTCTCATCCGATCCTTCCGCTGTGGGTCATCGTGCCATGCGGCTTGCTTTTCGCCACCCTTGCCTGGATGACATACAGCAAGTGCAAACTCACAACGGCAGAGAAAGCTATCCTGTGGACAATTCGCATGCTCGCGTTTCTCGTGATTGCATGGATTTTGCTCCAGCAGTCGACTAGAAGCACGCTCAAGACAACCGAGAAGCCTGCGGTCGCCATCGTCACCGACTTTTCTGCGAGCATGGTGGACAATCCCATGGGTTCGGAGGAGACTCGCGGAGAACGCGCACTCGCTTTACTCAACTCCAAGAAGTTCCGCTCTCTTTCAGACAAGGCGCGTGTCTTCCATTTCGGCATCGGCAGTGACATCACAGACAATGCCATGAACGGCGAATTCAACGAGCCTGATTCTTTGATAAGCCAGCAACTGGCAAAAATCATATCACGCTTCAGAGGCGACCGACTTGCGGCTCTCATCCTTCTCAGCGATGGTCTGGACAACTCTCCAGACGCCTTGGACACATCATCACTCAAAGTTCCGTTTTTTGTTCCAGAGCTTGAGGAGATGGGCGAACCCCTTAACAGCAACGAGCTTGATTTCGCAGTCGGTGAACTCTCATATCCAAAACGCATCACCGCGAATTGGAAGGCAAACATAGGCGTTGCCATAACAAGAGTTTCGGGCGACAAGGCATCCTCAATGCCAGTCAAACTTATCAAGGACGGCGTTGAACTCCAGACGGAGAATGCCGTGTTCGCGGAAAAAGAGTCCATTCGCAGAGTCTCATTCCAAATCGAGCCGTCTGAAACAGGCCCAGCCGTCTATCACGTCGAGATTGCACCCACAGAGGATGACGACAAAAGCAACAACAGAAAGGACATCCTTATTGACGTGACGGACAGCAAGATGCGCATTCTCTATCTTGAGGGCACACCACGTTGGGAATTTAAATTCCTCAAACGGAGCATTCTGTCGGAAAAGAACCTGCAGCTCACAGCATTCGTGCGCTACGGCAACGGAGGGTTCATCAGTTTCGACGAATCTTCTTCTGGAGAGTCAATGCCGAAACTAACAACGGACACGCTACGAAAATATAAGGCGGTTATTCTTGGCGATTTGAGTGGCACGACCTTCTCCTCCGAAGAGTCAATTGAACTCCGAAAATTCGTGGAGAACGGCGGTTCGCTGCTTATGCTTGGCGGCGTGAACGCCTACAAGGAGGATGGCATTGCCTTCATCAAAGAGTTCTCGCAGATTATGCCCGCCTCATTTGTCAGCGGCGCGATGATGCGCGACGGACGCTTCTCGCTGGATTTCACTCCAGAGGGACGTGCGCTTTCCGCATTCTCGTCACTAGCCGAAGAGGTGCGATTCCCGCCCGTGCTCTCAATCTATTCGCCAGTCAAGCTTGGTCCGTTCACCAGCACATATCTTGCCGCATCTGACGGCACACCGCTGTTGATTGCGCGACAGGCTGGACAAGGGCGGACCGCAATGTTGCTCTCTGACTCGCTTTGGCGTTGGCAGATGGGAAGCACAGACTCTGGCGGCAAAGGACTTTATGGGAGGTTCATCACACAACTTCTCTACTGGCTTTGCCCCGAACAGAAGAACGATGGTGCGGAGGATGCGCTGCAGATACTTCTTGCCGAACATGAGGTCTGTCAGCATCAGCGTGTCACAATTGCGGCTGTCGGCAGCGTTGGAGGAGCATCAAATGTAACATGTACAATAAGAGCGCCCTCTGGAAAGACGCTTTCAATTCCGATGCCAGCCGCTTTAATTTCAAAAGAGTTCGGACTTGACCAGCCGCAGAACGGCTTCAAATGCGACTTCACGCCTCAGGAGCTCGGCACCTACACGCTTGAGGCCGCCAATGGCGATGGTTCAAGGCGCACCAGCACCGTCCTGCTATCCAAATTATCCGAAAAGGAACGGACGGGAGCCGTCATCAACAGGACATTCCTACACTCTCTAGCGGAACAATCTGGCGGACAGTGGACCACATGGAACAACAGCAAGCGGCTTCTTGATAAAATCGTCCTTGAGGACCATACGATAGAAATTACGAGCGAACATCCTTTCTGGAATCACTGGGCGGGACTAGCCATTCTGATGTTCCTCTTCTGCCTCGAATGGTGGCTCCGCCGCAGATGGGACTTGGTGTAGCGGCTGGAAAGTTGTCGTTTGTGGTGTATAATATAATATTAATAATGTTTATAGAATAAGTTTTTACGGAGACTATCATGGGCAAAAAGAAGATTATCATTGTCGGTTTTGGATTCATGGGTCAGAACCATGCCAAAAACATTCTGAAGAACGGGACGCTTGAACTGGCGGGCATCGTCGATGCAGTTGACCCAAAGATTGCGTTACAGAAGAGTGCTTCGGGCAATCTGGATTTGGGTGCCTTCAGCGAAGAGTTCATAAAGCATGTGCCATATTTCAGCGATCTCTCGGAGGCGATTGCCACCGTCAAACCTGACGCCGTGCTTGTCGCCGCCCCGACAATGCTCCACTACAAGTTTGCGAAGACCGCCCTGGAGGCTGGATGCAATCTCTTTTTGGAGAAGCCGATTTGCCTTGATATAGCGCTCTGTGAGGAACTGGTCGCACTCGCGAAGGCAAAGGGGGTTGTTTTCATGGCAGGACACTGCGTGAGATTCTCGCCAGAGTTCCAATTCTTGAAAAAAGCAGTGGAGAACAACACCTACGGCAAGGCACAGTATCTCCACTTCTCACGCTACTCAGGCATTCCCGCGTGGGGCTGCTGGACAGACCCTGAAGTCTCATCGAAATCAGGCGGAGCAATGTTCGATATGGCTATACACGATTCCGACTGCGCACGCGCGCTCTTCGGCAATCCAGACGAACTGAGCATGATGCCTTACCTCCGCGACCGCTTCGGCCTCATGGTCGTTGATTCAATCTGGAAATACAACAACGGACCGCTCGTCCGCGTTGAGGCTGGCTTCCTTGCGCCGCCTTCACTGCCATTCCACCGCGAGTTCACAGCCGTCTTTGAAAACGTCTCCATCGTCTGCGACATGAACGGCATGAAGCTCAGCGACAAGGACGGCGTCCACGAAATCAAACTAGACGCCATCGACCCGTATGCCGCCGAAATCGACGCCTTCGCCGACTATCTGCAAAAAGGTTCAATGCCCCTTGACTGCTCTGGCGCAGACGCCACCGCAACCATCAAAATCTGCCGCAGAATGTTCGACTTCTAATTAGAACTTCTAGAGTTTCTAGATTCTTATAAGGGAGGAAAATCATGGACAAAATCAAACAACTCGCCGAGCTTCTGAAAGAGGCAAAGAACATCACATGCCTGACAGGCGCGGGAATGTCCACTGAAAGCGGCATCCCTGACTACCGCTCTACTGCAGGACTCTACAACACTCTCACAAGCGAAGAGGTCTTTGACATCAGAAGGTTCAACAGGAACCCGTCGGAGTTCTACAAGGTCATCGGGCCGCTATATTGCTCAATCGTAGAGGCACAGCCCAACGCAGGGCATCTCGCTCTTACGGAGCTGGATACGAAATTCAACAAGAATGTCTCCATCGCCACTCAGAACATCGACAGCCTTCACCAAAAGGCAGGCTCAAAAAAGGTCTTCGAGGTCCATGGCACAATGCGAACGTTGACTTGCCGCAGATGCGGCACGCAAGTCGTGAGCGACGATTATCTCCCGCTTTTCAAGAACGGCGAGACTCTGTATTGCAAGTGCGGGGAGGTCTTCAAGCCTGACATAACTTTCTACGGCGAAAACCTCCCTGAAAAGGCATTTAGCGACGCAATCACAGCATTCCGCCACTGCGATCTCGCCATCGTCCTCGGCACGTCGCTCGTCGTGTATCCAGCCGCTTCACTTCCATCGCAAAGGCCATACACAAGCAAACTGGTCATCATCAACCGCTCAGAGACATCAATGGACGATGAGGCCGATCTTGTCATCAACGAATCAATCGGAGCAGTCCTCCCAAAGGCTCTCGAATTGCTGTAGATGACTGGTCATTTAATTTTGGGGCTGTTGCAAAACCTAGTTGAGCAAGGTCAAGAGGAATGCACTTATGACGAGCAACTTGGAACGGCAGCCCGTTCTGCAAAGGTCGCGAGAGCACAACGTTGCTCAGAAGATTGTCTTGAGCTGCGGCAAAAATATACAGCACGGGTCCAGAGCGCCAGCGGCGCGAAATCGCCCCGAGAGGGGCGACATTTAGATAGCCCCCAGCGGGCGCCCTGGAGGGGCGCCACAACGAGCTAAGTCATTGTAATGGAAAATGTTGCGTCTTTTGTGGCGCCCTTCCAGGGCGCAAATCATTTTATCCGCATACCCTGGGCGACCGCCTCCAGGCGCTCGCCCAGGGCTACTTAAATGTCGCCACTCCGTGGCGATTAAGCCTCGCTGAGGCTTGCCCCCTGCGAATTTCTGTTGTCACGCGAATTCACGCTTTACATCGCCAAATCTAGCACCATTAGTTTTGCAACAGCCCCGAATTGTCTGGAGCTGCTCTTTACCACGACACGCTAATTGCTTGCGCGAAGAGAAGGCGGCATAATTGCGGACATGACAACATTGGACAAAACCAACGATGTCAGGTTTGTATTTATTCTTTTTTATGGTATATTAAACATCTAAGCGAGGGTTTCGGCAGAATTGGTGCCGCAATCCTATTGTTATTTTATAATATCCTATTTAAATGTAAGGAATTGAATATGGCGGACGAACTGCAGGCGTTGCTGGATAAAATCACTGACCAGGAACTTCAGAAAACAGATGCGGAAAAGGCAAGAATCCTTTCGCAGGCCAAAGATGAGGCTGATGCCACTGTGCAAAAAGCCAAAGAAGAGGCCAAATCCATCGTCGAAAACGCCAAGAGAGAAGCTGCCATATTGCAGCAGAAGGGCGAAGAGGCTCTGCGCCAGGCGTCCCGTGACGTCCTGCTCTCACTGCGTTCTGAACTGGAAAAGCGTGTGAAACAGGCCGCAGAGGCGCTTCTAAACGCCAACATGAAGGCCACCACAATCGCTGACATCGTTTCAAAACTAGTCGTCAATTTCGTCAAGGCAGACGGCAGTTCCGACGACATTCAAATTCTGTTGAATCCAGAAGACATCGCCATGGTCGAGGAGGCCCTGAAAGCCTCTCTGGCAGACAATCTTCGTGCAAACTGCTCACTCGCACCGTCCCACGCAGTCAACGGCGGCTTCAAGCTGCTCTTCAAGGATGCAGGAGTCATGTACGACTTTACTGACAAGGCCTTGGCGGAGACGGTTGCCGCAGGTTTAGGCGGAAAACTCGCGTCGGTCATAACAGACTGAAAAGTGGCTGTTCAGGAGAACAGGAATGGCTGACTACTTCTATTTTCTTTCATCTTTGCCGATGCTTCGGTCGGGCGAGAAGCCTCCGATTTCCTACGACAGTTTCATGTCGCGTTGCAGAGAGTTTCTCGGAGATGACTTGACGTCTGAAATAGGCAGACTGCAATTGCTTCCTGCCGATGCACAAAAAAACATGACGCCAGTCGAAGCCGCTTGGCATGACTTCGAGACATTCCTTCGGAACACGGCTGGCAACATACGCAAAAGCCGCATCCGCAAGTCCAACGCAGTCATGACAAAGCATGAAACAAAATATCTTTCCG
>JAEEGL015106231.1_pt1 | contig 10235 bp, 6 predicted proteins | sample 9134231 | NCBI WGS metagenome assembly JAEEGL01 (sample SAMN16246548, study PRJNA631951) | gut metagenome | biome: gut microbiome; feature: rumen; material: fiber-attached | host: Bos | place: Iran: Karaj | collected 2018-10 | reverse complement strand
GACGATTTATTAAATATTTCCGATAAAATTATGCTTGCTCTTGAAATTGCTGAAATGGCAGCTTTAGAGGAAAACCACGAAGTAAAAAACTATATTAAAAGAATTACGGAAGAATATAAAATTCATAAATCAGATATTGATGAGCAGATTAAGAAATTTGCAATCGGCTGGGATATAAACCGCCTTGTAAAAATGGACAAGGATATATTAAGAATTTCAATCTGCGAGCTCCTTTATGTAAAAGAAGCACCGCTCAAAGTAATAATAGATGAAGCGGTTGAACTGGCAAAAAAATATTCAACCGATGATTCCGCTTCTTTTGTAAACGGAATACTGGGTAAAGTCGTTCTTGAAAATGCATTGAAATAACTGCGGGGCAGTCTATGTTTGATTTTTTCAGGAAAAAAGATAACCCAAATGAACCATCTTCTCAAAATGAAGAGAAAAAGTCCTTTTGGCATTTCTCTTTTGACGGTTTGAAAAAAACAATATCAAATACAACACAAAATCTTGTGGATAATGTTGTTGCAAGTGTTGAAGAGGAAGAAGAATTCGACGATTTTATTCTTGATGATATGGAGGATTTGCTTATAAAAGCGGATTTGGGTGTTAATCTGGCTTCTTCAATTACCGACAAATTAAGAAAACAAACAAAGGTAAAACCCTCTCAAATAAAGCAGTTTTTAAAAGACGAATTTGCCGAAATACTAAAGAGTGCAGGTTCTTCAGAATTAAAACTCAACGAAAACGGCTTAAGCATATTTTTTATTACGGGAGTAAACGGTGCAGGCAAAACAACTTTAATAGCCAAGCTTGCCAATAATTTCAGATTATCGGGTAAAAAAGTGCTTTTGGCAGCAGGCGATACCTTTAGAGCTGCAGCGGAAGAGCAACTCGACATCTGGGCACAAAGGGCGCAGGTGGATATATACAGAAAAGACGGTATTGATTCCGCTGCGGTAGTCTTTGATGCAATAAAGAAGGCTCAGGCAGAAAATTACGACATTCTTTTAATAGACACTGCAGGCAGACTGCATAATAAAAAGAATCTAATGGAAGAATTAAACAAAGTAAAATCAGTTATAGACAGACTTGCTCCCGATTGTTTAACTGAAAGTATGCTGGTTCTTGACGCAAACACAGGGCAAAACGGATTGAGTCAGGCAAAATTATTTTCGGAATGTGTTAATCTGACTTCAGTTGCTTTAACAAAACTGGACGGAAGTGCAAAGGGCGGTATCATAATTGCCATAGCAAAGGAATTTAACCTGCCCGTAAAATTAATCGGCGTAGGTGAAAAAATAGACGATTTAAAACTGTTCAACCCCGACGACTTCCTGAATGCACTGTTTGAAAAATAAAATTTATTTCAGCTTCTTTAAAGATGAAATATAGTTATTATTTGCGACGTCGCCTTCTACTTTTGTAAGGTATATCTGGCAGTCTTTTTCATTTGCATCAATATCCGGAAGTTCCGAAAGTTCCACCGCATAATAATTTACGTCATTTCTGCTGTTAAAAGGTATTCTGCTTGCAAGTGTGTTTAAAGATATCTTTCTCAAAAATCCGGCAAAACCTTTTTTCGTATTTGAAAATTTGGTATAAATTCTTAAAGACGTATCCCCGTTATCAATATTGTATCTGCCGGTTATATATGTGCTTAATTGCGGTGAAAAGGTTTTAATCTTTATTCCGGTTGCCACGTTATTCTTCAATATTATTGTACCGGTTATTTTATCAAAATGACCTTCGGGAACATTTATAATATCTGCAATTATTCCGGGGCTAATCATAGTCAGTGTATTCCTCAATAAAGAAGCGCATTTCATTACATATTCAACCAAACCCATTTTTTCTATAGTACCGTCAGATACCTTAAACTTTATAACTCCGCTTAATTTTAAACTGTCATCAGTAGTTAAGTCAAGGAATCCGCTTCCTTTTCCCGTTATTTCACGTTTCAAATCAAGAAGTGCATTTGCCAAAATATCAGAATTGGTATTAACAACACCCAATTTTACATTATATTTCTTATTTACCAAATCAAACATTGCTTTTAAAGAGGAGATACCTTCAGCAAAATCAAATCTGTTTGATTTAATATCAATGACTCCGTCTTTATTCAGAGTCAAATCAGCATCAAGATTTCCGAATTTAATATCCTTATATGTTCCGTTATCCAGATGGAAACGGGCTTTTTCAATAATAAGATTACGGATATCAAACTCTTCATTACTATTTTCGACATTAACATTTCCTGTATCGGTAACAATAACACTATCACCTGTATCCTGATTATTAAACAATTCCAGCATTTTAAGTATATCAATGTTTTCAAGAGAAAGATTTACATCTTTTACAATTATCGGAAACCTTAATTCATTCAAAATATCGCCGTTAAAGCTGAATTTTGCATGCCTGTACCCCCCTGTTGCATTGAGGTGAATTAAATTATTCTTCGCATCAAGCACTGCTTCTTTTATAAAAGTCATTTGAGAGGGTATTAAAACTTTATCCATGGACATTGAACCGTTAAGGACAGGAAAGGCGCCGTTATTATCCATATACAGTTTGCCTGATATCTTACCTCTTTTAAATAATTGCTGTTTTAGTACGGCATTTAAAAATTCACTCGGCAGAGGCTGCGGGATTTCAAAACCCAAATTTTTAATATTATTATTGTGCGCAATATCAAGTTTTCCGTTTAGAGTAAAAATCGGTTTTGGTTTTGGTCCTTTAGGTCTTTCTTTTCTCGGTGCATTCATATCGGGAAGTTTATCTTCGGGTATCATATGATAGTCAATAGATTTTATATCCAGAATATTATTTTCAAGGTGGATATCCGATTTCATAAGCCTTAAAGTATTTTCAAACGGCAGATAATCATTTGCCACTTTAATATTCTGACCGGGTTTAAGCATAAAATACCATACAAAATCCATAATATTATTTTTGGATTTAACTATTATTCTTGTAGGTGCTTCGCCTTTTATTTCAATAGGAGTTCCCGTCATTTTTGTCAAATGGGTTTTAAAGAAATCGTTTCTTGCAATTGCATTCCCTACAATATCGGTATCAATACTGTTAAGATAATCCTTAACCGTTCCCGCAAAATCTATTTTATTTTTCGTATTGTTGTCATAGAAGCCTTCAAAGCCTGTTAATTTAACTTCTTCCGGAGTCAAATCAATATTCCCTTTTGTTATGGTTACAGGTAGGTTATCAACGTCCTTTACTTTAAATTTAACCTTATTTACTTTAAAATTCCCGTTTAAATCATTATTTTTTATATTTAACTTAAAATCAATATTTCCTTTTATATCGGAGAAATACACAAGAGAATCCTGAACATTATTCTCAATTATCTGTGTATTCAGAAAATCAAGAATGTCATTAAGGTTGAAATTCTTTGAAAACAAATTAATATCATAGTTTTGTTTTTTATCAGCAATTAAATCAATAAATATATTTGAATTATTAATACTTAAAGGACAATTTTGCACGTGGAAATGTTTTTCGGCAAAGAATACACTTCTGTTATCATTAAGTTTTAAAGTCGCGTGTTTGTCTTTTCTTGTAATATCCGCCAATAATTGGAAATAAACATTTCTCTTTATCTTATTTGCATTATTAACCCCGATTTTTTCGCCTTTTAAATGCACCAGAATATCATTATTAAACAAATATTTAATTTCGCACTGTTTTACACCCAAAAGTGCATCAAAAGTATCAATCTTCCAGTCGCTTTTCTTTTTTTCTTCTTTTTTCTGTTCCTGTCGGGGGAATAAAGACTGAAGCCCGTTTATATCGGCAAAAACACTTTCCGCTACTAATTTTTTTATTATAAGAGTTTTGGAAAATATCTTTTTAAAGGATAAATCTGTTTTAAAATTATTCAAATCCAAAAGAGGTTCATTTTCTTTGTTTACAGAGACATTTTCAACCGTAAATTCAATATTGGGAGTTAAATGTGTTTTAAGTACGGGGTTTTTAATTTCCAAGTCCGCATCAGTATATTTATTGAATTTTTTTTCAACAAACTGAATTACTTTCGGATTAGAAACGGCAAAGGGCAGCACCTTTAAATAGGCAAAACCTAATCCGCCTAATACTAAAGCAACGGAAGCAGTACTTATAATTAATATTTTACCCGATTTACTCATTTACCACCTTACGCTTGAGTTTATTTCTCGTATCTGAAAGAGGCCCGTTATAGGGGTTTCTTAAATGTGCATAGTATTTTTTTGAAAAAGTTATGGGATATTTAGGTATCCAGGTAAACTTTTTTAAAATTCCGACTGTATCCACTCCGTGTGCAAGAATTAAGTCATCAATGGTTTCTTCGTGCGCAGGAGATATTGAAGATATTACTTTTATAAGATAATCGGAGAAGGTTAAAACGGAATACCCGGAAATAACACCGGTATCAGCAAAGATTTCTTTTATTTTACTGTCATAATTAGTATCAGAGGTGTATATTTCAGGCATTGAAAGTTTATCCGCATCAACTTCTTCCAGTTCGTACCATTCCCCCAGATATTTTATTCTCATTACATTTTTTTCAGGCATATAAATATCATCACAGATATTAGGGATTAAAACATTTCCTTTAAAATCGGAAACTCCGTATCTGAAATTTTTATGGGTTAAGAACATTTTCCCGTATAAAAGGTCAATTGAATCATATTCGGCAGGTATAATTGTTTCCCCGAATTCATTATAAATTCCGAAATTATGGTCGCTCCCGAGTTTAATATATCTGCCCAAAATTCTGTCAGCAAATCTGTATTTGGGTTCAACAAGGTAGTTTCCCTTTGAATCCATTATTCCGTATTTATTCCTTTTTTGAACAATCCAGCCGTTTTTGCCTGCCATAATAATTTTTTGATACTCGGCAGGAACGATGATATTTCCGTCTTTATCCTTCAAGCCGAATTTGTTTTTTTCTGAAAATACAACTGCTTCTCGTGTTTGCTGCGCGGCAGTATAGAATGCCGGAGCCTGCTGAAGTTGCTCTGACGGTGCTTCTTTTGCGGCTTCCGAGGCTTCATCGCCAAATACACCGGGAACAAATAACAACAAACTAACTAATATAACAAATGCTTTTCTCATAACAACATTTTTCTTTCGGTTAAAATTTTAGCATAAACAAAAAGCACAATTCATATACCTGAAAGAATAAAAATTAATACAAAAAATCCGGGAATTTACCCCGGATTTTTAATTCTGAAATTTATTTGTTGATTTTGTCAAGTACAAACTCTATATCTTTATCGCCTCTGCCTGAGAGGTTTATAAGAATATTTTTGTATTTACCTTCTTTTGCAATTTTTATCCCGTAAGCTACAGCATGTGAACTTTCAAGTGCAGGAATAATTCCTTCCGATTTTGAAAGTTCATAGAAAGCATTAATTGCTTCATCGTCGGTAATTACATCATATTTTACACGCCCTATTTCGTTCAGATAACAATGTTTAGGACCTACTCCGGGGTAATCTAAACCGCTTGCAACGGAATAGGCATTTGTAACATTTCCGTTTTCATCTTGTAACATTTTACATTTAAACCCATGGAGTATGCCGTCTTTACCGTAGGTCATACTTGCGGCATTATCACCGGAATTTGTTCCTCTGCCTAAAGGTTCAACACCGACTATATCAACCTTTTCATCTTCAAGAAAACCGCTGAATAAACCTATTGCATTGGAGCCTCCGCCCACACAGGCAATTATACAGTCAGGTAACTGTCCGGCCTGTTCAAGAAACTGTGCTCTTGCTTCTCTTCCTATTACGGATTGAAAATGTTCTATTATCATAGGGAACGGGTGAGGACCGACTGCTGAACCTATAGCATACATTGCTGTTTTATATTCTTTTGAATAAGCAATAAATGCCTCATCAACCGCTTCTTTTAAAGTTTTTGTTCCCGATGTAACAGATACTACTCTTGCGCCCAGTATTCTCATTCTGTCAACATTCGGTTTTTCTTTAATAATATCAACTTCCCCCATATAGATATCACATTCCAAGCCCATAAGAGCAGCTGCTGTTGCAATAGCTACACCGTGCTGACCAGCTCCCGTTTCGGCAATAAGTTTTGTTTTGCCCATTTTCTTTGCTAACAGAGCTTCTCCTAACGAATGGTTTATTTTATGTGCACCTGTATGGTTTAAATCTTCTCTTTTAAGATAAATTCCGCAATTATATTTACGTGATAAATTACGTGCAAAATAAACGGGCGACGGACGACCCGCATAATTTTTCAACAAATAATTTAATTCATCATTGAAGTCTTTATCGTCTTTAAAATACAAAAAAGCATCTTCAATTCTTTTAAATTCTTCTTTTAATTCATCGGGTAAGAAATTCCCGCCGTAATTACCGAAAAAACCGCTTTTATCGGGTAATATGTTATATTTATTGGTATTCATTATTGTTCTCCTTTGTCAAATACTTTGCCGCTATTGATTTTTTGTTTTTTAAGATTTTTGAGCCCCTTGTTACCTTGCATAAACTGACCTGCAATTCTTTTGCAATTTCACGCTGGGTACTGCCTTTTGATAACATTTCCAATATACGCCATCGTTTTGACAAAGTTTCAAGTTCCGACTCTGTTAAAATTTCAATGATAAAATTTTCTATTTCCTTGGAGTTTTTTGCGTTAACCAAAATATTTGATATTATTGATATTTCTTTATATTTGTTTCTATTCATAGAAACATTATAACAAATTAAAAAATTAAAGTCAAGATGCTAAAAATATTTTTAATATTCACCACATAAATTTTTTATATTTTTAGCAAGCGCAAAAAATCCAGGATACGTGCTTTTTAAGGCCATAGGATTAGGTATCATTTCACAAAACAATAAACTTGACAGAATACTATTTGTATCTGGTCCCATATAAGGAAACAGAACCGCATTTCCTTCAGAACAAAAGCTGCCGGGGTTTTTTAATGATAATGCTGGCATATTTATTACTTTTTCCAGTATATTTTTGTCTGCTTCAGATAACTTATTATAAAAATCCGACTTTGTTAAGGATACCGTTTGATTTTTTTCATCAGTTATGATTTCATCAATACCTGTTCTTCCCTTTTTTTTAATTTCACGTTTTATTTCATCATAACCTTGTTTACTGCTTATTACAGGTGCCATTATAATATGCTTGTTTTCGCCTGCCGGTCTTTCTTCTGTAGTAATAAAGCTATATCCGAAACCTTCAGCAAGCATTGAACTTCCGGTTGCCACTATATCATCAATAACAACATATATCTTGTCGTCAGGAAATCCTGAAAAATTTTTGTCTATGGTAGAAATAAATTTATTAGTATCAATATTATTTACTTTTTGGTACTGGAGATAAATTTGGTCGTAACTTTTTCTGGTGCTCGGGGTAATATATACAATATCGTCCTCGGTGTAGGGTTTCCCGTCTGATTTATAATTTTTTGAAGCATAATCAAGAATTATACTATGCATTTCTTTCAAGCTTTCACCGATTCTGCGTGGTGAATATACCTGAACTTGTGACAAAAAATAATCAGCAATCAGTATTTTGGCTCTTTGAGCTTCTTTCTTATTTTCAGAGAACATGTAATCGCATATAGCATTAATAAGTTTATAAATATATTTCTCTGATATATTCATAGGTGCAAGATTTTTTACTATGGAATTAACATCAGGTTTTTGTGTTTCGTTTACTGATATTGTTACAGGTTCTATTCCAAGTTCTTTAGCTCTGTTTATTACATTTTCATTAACCAAATATTTAAAAACTTCTTCAAATATGATATTTTTATTTTGTTGAATATCTCTTGCTCTTTTTATCAAGTTTGAAGTGTTATCAACAATATATTTATCGTCTTTTCCTTGCGTATATATATTTAGTCCGGAATTCCAGCCCTCAAGATTTATAAAAATAATATTTTCATCATCTTTTAATTTAGACAGTTCTTCAGGGTTGTTTTCCAAAAATTTAAACATAGCTTCATCAAGAATTACGGCAGTATTGTCTTTATCTGCAAGCTTTGTAATTTGCTTGGAATTATAGAGATAATCAAAGGCAAGGTTTGTAGCTACGAATAGTTCGTTATTTGTTTTTAAAAAATCTTTATCTGTTTCACTGTTACTGAAATTGAAGGACAGAAAATTTTCCGTGCCGCGATAAAATTTATTAATATCAAGTTCTTTCAATTTTTCACCCAATTTTACAAGACTTTGCATATTTCCGTATTGAGTAAGCACATTCATTGCAAAAAGAGCCTCATTTTTAGTTGCACCGTTTTTTTCAACAGAAGAAATAAGTTGTTCAACATCTTCTGAGGTAATCGGGTTTAATTGCTTTTGAATTTTTGAATATATTTTTTTTGAACCGTCAGCAATTCTTCTGTCTCCTGAGGTTAGAAAATTTATACCCTTTGCTCTTAAGTGATGAAAATCAACTTTTTTAATTTCCGAATTATTTTGTGAAAGTTTATATTTTTCGCCGCAAAAAGACGGATTAGACACAGAAGCATTGCTCTTTTTTATAGGGAAAGAACCGGGGGTTAAATAAATATTATTACTTAAAATGACACTCATTTTACATTAAACCATTCTGAATGTATAAAATCCTAAAATAAAAAATTTTGTTATTAAAAAGAGTAAAAATAGAAACAATTTATTTATATGCCCGTATATTGATTATTTTTTGCTGTCTATTTTTTCTGTTCTAAAATTTTTGATATAAAAATTAATCTATTTATTTTGTATGCTATAGTTGATATAGTTAATTTTATAAAAGGATTTATTAAAAATATGAATGAAAAAGATAAATATTTATTTCAAAAAATATTTCAATTTATTATTCTAATTCCTCTTATTATTTTAATGATTAACTTAATTATTACTACCATTAATATTGCAAATACGTCTATAATGTTCAATATATTTAATGAAATAAGAGATTTTCCGACAATAAGACTGACAAATTATATTGTTAATGGAGTAAACCCTTATACATTACATTATTTGGAAGAATTAAATGTTCCTTTTTTAGCATTATATCCGGGATTATTACCTCTTATTGCTGCAGCAATATGCAAATTAACAGGAACCAGTATTATTTCAAGTCATTGTATTCTTAATATAATTCTTGTTATCCTGACTTGGTATAACATATGGTTAATTACAAAAGATTATTTTTATAATTATAAAATAGCAGCCGGGCTATGTCTTTTATTTAATACAGTTACTTTTTACACAATGTTTAATCTTCCCATATTTACATTTCGCTCTGACGGTATAGGAATATATTTAACCTCAATTATATATTTAATTGCATACAGAAACAAAAATAATACTTTTTTGCTCGCTCTTTTAACTGTTTTACTTATATTTGCAAAACAAATTCTTGTTATATTCGCCATTCCGTTATTTATATATATTTTTTTAGAAAATAAAAAACTGGCATTTAAATATTTATTACAATGTTTATTAATCGGCATAATGACGCTTATAGTTATACAATGGTTATTTCCTTTATATTGGGCAGAAACAGTTTATTGGCAATATGTAACAAACAAATATTATGGGAATTTTACCTATTCAATCCATAATATTTTGTCATTCTACAAAGAATATTATATGTATTCAATTATTATTTTTTTCGGAATAATTGGCAGTATATATGTTCTTTGGAAAAAATCGAATAATTGTATTTTAGAATTTTTAAAAAATATTAAAAATAATAATCCGTATGTAATATATTTAGTTTTAAATATTTTTTTCGGTACCATATCATTAATATATTTTGCTAAATGCGGTATAGACGGTCCCAAATATTGCCGAGATATATTATCTATATGTCTTCTTCTTCTTGCTATATTTATCTGGAATAAAATTTTTGCTGAGTATATTAAAGATAATAATAAAAATATAGAAATTAAAGAAATAATTCTTATTATTATATTCGTCATAGCGTCTATAACTACCTATTTTCAATTTGATACAACCTTTAAATATACCCGCAATTGCATAGAAAATATTATAAAACTTGATACCATTTTGGATAAATATGAATCTGAAAAAATATATATTGGTATGGGAGCAACAAGATATATTCTTGATAAAAATTTATTTGATTCTCAAAATATATGGTTTAATGATGCGCAGATAGAAAGTTTTAACCTTGGTATAGAACATCCGGACTATATTAATAAATACTTATATAGTCAAGAAGTTGATAATTCAGTT
>JAEEGL014603982.1_pt1 | contig 10235 bp, 7 predicted proteins | sample 9134231 | NCBI WGS metagenome assembly JAEEGL01 (sample SAMN16246548, study PRJNA631951) | gut metagenome | biome: gut microbiome; feature: rumen; material: fiber-attached | host: Bos | place: Iran: Karaj | collected 2018-10 | reverse complement strand
TGATGAGAACGGAACGGATACCCTCTTCACGAAGTGCTTTGAGCGCTTGTGAACCAGAGTAGTCGAACTCACCAGCCTGTCCGATTTTTAGTGCGCCCGAACCGAGTACGAGCACCTTCTTCAATTGAGTTTTCATAAGATTGTAATATATGTGAAGTTGTTCTTAATTTCTTTTCAGTGCAAAGTTATGAAAAAATTACAATTTGCAGAAAAAAGGGAAGAAAAAAATCCAAATAAATATGATTTACAATTCAGGAGTTTTGAATTGACAGAATGAAAGATGCTAAGATTTAAAGGAATTAAGTAGGTGTGCAAAATTATTTTTATAATGATTGTATTGAATAAGATGTAGGTTCAGCGCATAAAATAAATGAGTGTAGTGACTCCTACTCGATTGTTTTTAGGCGTTGAAGATGCGCAGTAGGCGGTGCAAGGATTGTAAAAATAATTATGCACACCTACTTATGTTCAACATGAATTAGCGATTTCACCACCTTATCGTATTTTGCGCATCATTTTTCAGGTTTCTAATCCTTCGATAACCCTTCGACAACCCTTCGTAATTCTTTCGGAAGGGTTATCGTAAATTTGAGAAATAATTAGGGATGATTACCAACTATATATTTTTGTATAGAGAGCTTAAAAAAGAAAAAATATTCTTTTCGGTAGAAAAAACGACACAAAAATGTTTGCAGATTAAAAGAAAATGTGTATTTTTGTCGCTGAATGTTAAAAATACTTTCCGAAATCGAATAATGAAGTTAAGAACAATACTTAAAATAATATCTTTTCTGCTGCTGATTTTTAGCACAATGGTTATCCTTCGTTATCCTGTGGCTTGGCTTGCCTCGGATGACGTATTCAAATATGAAATAACAGTTACCCTTTACCAAATCATTTGTTCAACAGAAGTCAAGATAATTGAACTATTCCTTTATCTCTTGTTCGATTTACACATGGTGATGCTTGATTCTAAGTTTGCTCAAGCAAAATTCGGCAAATTCTTCCTCGCTGATGTAACCATAGCCATACTCAATTATATCATAATCTCCATGCACTATGACAATGTAGCACTCGGTTACATAGCTAAGATTGCACTCGAAATAACGGCTTGTATGACAACATTCCTGTGCGGATGGTCACTCCTCAAGGTTCTCAAGAACCATGCCATGAGGAACGTGGGACTTAGTTTCATACTCCTGTCATCCAACCATCTTGTATATATAGTCATACTCGGCATACAGTTTGGCATCCTTATGCTTGGTGAGTCAAACAGTGTAACTCAGTTCTTGACTACCAAGTGGATAGTTATTCAGTGGATTCTGCTTATGCCGCTACTGTTTGTTTCACGCATCGTGCTCTTCCGTGGTACAATGATGCTGAAGAAGCATAGAAAGAACAAGGACGAGATAGCATAATAACGTTAAACAATTCAGATGATAACAGAAACACTATATTTCATGCCTTCGGTGGTATGTCTTATGTGGTCCTTTATCCTTCTCCTGAAAAAAAGGAACAGACCGCAGAACTACCTGTTGCTCGTACTGGCGATAGGTACGTTATATTATGCGGACTATGCAATAGCAGTTTCGCCGAGTACCGACTACTCACAGATGGCTTACCTTACTGCCATCAACGAGTTTATCGCTCCTGCATGGATGGTATGTCATTTTCTTTACCTTGAGTCACACCTCAAGAAAACTATTCTTACCAACTTCTTCATCTACTTTGCTCTGTTCATTCTTCCATGTGTACACGGAGGAATCATGGGAGCCATGTATTACATCATGGAACAGGACGAGATTGCTGCTCTACTTCAGGCAATAGACGAGACCACGGCTCAGGGAATCGATTTCTTTGCAAATCCGTCACCAGGATTTGATGACGAAGTGTATAACCTGTTCTATTTTACTGCCGAAAAACAGTATCATATCATCTGTCTCATATTATGTCTGTGTACATTGTGCATGGCTGGTATAGTAATGTATCGTCATAATTTTACGCCTAAATCATTATGGAAATTTCTAAGAGGCAAAGGAGCAATAACATCTGGCATACTCACGAGTATTCTGCTATCTACGATAATCATGCTCCAATGTCCGCTTATGATACTTGGACGCTCATACATACTCACGTCACCTTATCTTGGGTTGGCCCTCACACTGGCACAATCGGTATGTATCTTTCTCTTGTCATTTGTTGAATACATGAGTCGAAGTCGTATCATCACGCTTGGTACACTTACTTGCAATGATACATATATAGTAGAAGTTGATGATTTGTCCGACTCTAAAAACAAGGACGAAGATAATAATTTATCAATACTCAACGAGAAGATGTTGAATCTCATGGATAGAATTCAACATGCATTCGAGGTTGAACAAGTATATAAGGATGCAGACCTGACACTACAGTCACTTGCCGAAAAACTTAACACAAATAGGACTACTCTTGCAACTGTGCTAAAGTATAAGTACAAGATGACCTTCAAGGAATATCTTTCAAAATGTCGTATCGACAAAGCCAAGGAATACATGCTTGCTCATCCAGAAGAACCAATAGACATTGTGGCTGAAGTATGCGGCTTTGGCGGTTCGTCAAATTTCTCCCATAAGTTCAAGGACGAAGTAGGAGAAAGTCCAAAAAGTTGGTTGAATGCAAGAATGACAGAACAGAGATTAGATAAAAAGTAACGCAAAACCTCAGATAATAAATAATTTGCAATATGTTTCAAACAATTGTTTATTCACTACCTTGTATCGCATGTGCCCTTTGGTCACTATTATTCGCCTTTCGTAAGAAAAGTGAATCGCAGAAATATTATATGCTTATGCTCGTAATAGGCACATTTTATTTCTTCACATATTCATTGTACATCTCACCAGACACCGACTATAGTCTCATGGTAAGATGTGACGTGGCATGTCAGCCTCTTGCAATATTTCTGCTGGCTCTCATGTTATTCTATGTAGAAGGTCACATAGAACGTCCCATCATCCCTGTACCAATCAAGGTAGCCCTGTTCCTTCCCCCTATACTCCATCTTGCATACGTGGCATTCATTTATTATCTTCTCACTTTTGATGATGCTGCAATACTTACTGAGGCATACGACAAGGCATCTGCCATAGGAGTGGAAGACCCTTTTGAGATTATGCCTGCCATGCTGACAGGAAAGGTTCATCGTCTATACATCCTTAGTGATGTTGTATTATATTCTGGATTGTGTGCATTCTACTCATTCATTTGTCTCGCTATGTGTGGTTATTCTTGTTACATACACAGAGATTCGTATAAAGCCATTCCACGTTTCTTTACAAAAAATGATTCCACAGGAATGGTTCATCTTGTCAATACTGGCGTCTCAATGGTGATATTATCCGTTGGCCCACTCATTATCATGGGACGTTCACACATATTCAATAATCACTCTCTTGGCATTACGATGTCACTCGTTCTCACCGTCGCCATTTTTATTGGTGCATATACTGAGTTTGTCGGCGAGAGCTTTTTCCGAAAGATAGAGATAAGACGTTCAAAGACAAATAAACGTCAAGATAAAGATATCGCAGATGATGACGACAACATCACATACGACGATGATGAGGTAAATATGGATGATGTTGACTTGCAACCACAGTCGCAGGAGATTGTTTTCAACGAGAATCTTGACCGTCTCTTTATCCAGAGCATGGAGACAGAAAAGGTATATACCGATGCTTCACTCACTATCGACAATCTTGCACAGAGGTTGAAGACCAACCGCTCTACCCTCTCAGCACTTGTAAACAAGAAGTATGGAATGACTTTCAAGACCATGCTTGCCACCTATCGCATAGCGTATGCAAAGAAATACATGATTGAAAATCCTAATGCCTCTGTGGATGATATAGCAGAAGTAAGCGGATTTGGTGACCGTTCCACATTCTTCCATAAGTTTAAGGAAGTAACTGGTATGTCCCCAAAGGTATGGCTGACTAAGCAGTAGAGCATAGACTAAAACATGACAGTCATTTGTCTCTTTACTTCTTTTTACTTCTCTTTACTACATGAGAAGAAAATCCTAAAGTAGAGTTAATTTATTGTATTAAGCCTTTCAGATGTCTGCTTATATCCAAGTTCACATATTGCCTCGGCACTATTGAAGTTATGGGTATCATATCCCTTGAGGTCTATATTGATATATATGTCTGGCTTTGTGAGTTCAGCCATAAGACGCTTGTTGTGGGTTATGGATATGAAGAAAGAATTTGTAATTATGTTAAACACATTCTCGCCAGTCATCACATCATAGGCACGTGCAAGGAAACCGAAGTGACGGCTCTTGCGCAATCCTTCTATTGAAGGTACTAAACCATTGCCTCCATGTTTCAGGAGTTGAGTAAAAGTGTTGGACTCAGAACTCTCGTAAGTGTCAAGGTTTATAGCCACAACCTTGTCTCCCTCTTCACGATGAACACGATTCACAGGTAAGCCGTTTACCATAGCTCCATCTACATATCTGTGGTTCTTTATAGTGTAAGGTCGGAAAACACCAGGGATGGATATAGATGCACGAATTGCGTCAATGAGTCTTCCTTTACGGAACACTTTTTCCTCTCCTGTATCAATATCTGTTGCAATGGCACAATAGTTAACCTTCAGGTCTTCTATTCTCACATCTCCAATGATATCCTTTAGTACCTCATACACATCTTCACCACCCATAAGACCGTCAAGTCCTATATGACGGATATCTGAGAGCGAAAACATTTTCTTCTTGTTTATTGTCTTGAGATAGGCATAACCTTCATCAAGTTTTCCCGCAGCATAGAGTCCTCCAATAAGAGCACCCATTGATGTACCTGCAATGGAATGTATCTCAAGTCCATGCTCCTCCAATGCTTTTATTGCACCAATGTGTGCATAACCCTTAGCACCACCATCTGCAAGTACAAGGGCTACACGATTATTATCGTCTTTTTCTTTTACTTGCTCATCATCAAGTTTATCCTCGTCAAAACTTTCTTCTTTCTTTACAAACCTTACGAACCATACAGTTGCTGGCAATATGATTATCTCGTATAATGTCTTGAGTACTATCTGTAGTATAATAATATTCAATAGTTCCATGACAGGCATTTCTCCGAGGAAAGCCAAAGGGAAGAATACAAAGGAGTCTGCACCCTCACCTACTATTGTACTCACAATTGCACGCAGACAGAAGTGTCGTTTCTTATGCTTCTTGTGCATCATATCCATTACCTTTGAATTGACGTATGAGCCAATGGCAAAAGCGGTGAATGATGCAAAAGTGATACGTGGAGCAAAACTAAAAACAAAGTTGAAGCCTTCCTCTCCTTCCCAAAAGTCAGGCGAAGGCAAGGCTGCAGCAATATTTCCAAGCAGAACTACCATAATATTCATGGCAATACCCATTACTACAAGGCGCATCATTGCCTTGTAACCATACACCTCAGTCACCACATCACCTATGATGTAGGATATAGGGAAACAAAGAAGTCCTCCAGTGACAGTAAGGAATCCAATCTCGACAATCTTTGTTTCAAGTATGTTTGCTGCCACGATGCAGGTAGTAAATACTACTCCAAGCAGCATATAAAGTAACGAAATCTGTTTGTTCATTTATTCTGCAATAATTTCAATCATCAAATTTATAAGTTATGCTCTCAACGAAGAATCCTCATTATTTCTGCAAATTTCGTTATTTTTTCTTAAAACGTTGCGAAAAACATAGATTATTCAGTAAAATTCCATACTTTTGTGCCGTCAATCGTAGATGTAACGAAAAGAATAAAGTCGATACATTTGTAATGTTGTCATCAAGATGTACCAAAGTCATAACTCTGACATTTGATATTTGGCAATAATCGATTTGACATAATAAATAGAATTATTAACAAACTTTATAAATCATAAATTATGGATACATACGTACGTGACTATGAGTCACAATCTTATTCCTTTACAGATGCCTACACATCATTGATACGTAAGGTATATGTCTGGATGACACTTGCACTCGTAATGACTGGACTCTCTGCTTATTACGTAGCATCAAGCCCTTCACTCACACTTGCGATATTCTCCAACAGCATCCTTTTCTATGGATTGATGATTGCTGAAGTAGGACTTGTTATCTGGTTGTCAGCACGCATCTATAAGATGTCACTTCTTACAGCAACACTCATGTTTTCAGCATACGCAATCCTCAATGGCGTTACAATGTCATGCATATTCCTTGCATACACCATGTCATCCATTGCAACTACTTTCTTCGTAACAGCAGGAACATTTGGAGTGATGGCACTCGTCGGAAGCGTTACAAAGACAGATCTCACAAAGATGGGACAGATTCTTCTTATGGCTCTCATCGGAGTAATCATAGCGTCTTTGGTTAATATCTTCCTTGGTAACGGAATGTTAGATATCATTATCTCAGTAGTAGGCATACTTATCTTCACGGGTCTTACTGCATACGATGCACAGAAGATTAAGCAGATGCTTATCAACTGTAACGAGGTGAATGACCAGACACAGAAGTTGTCAGTCATTGGTGCTCTCTCACTCTACCTCGATTTTATCAATCTCTTCCTCTATCTCCTTCGTTTCCTTGGAGACAGAAAGTAAGACGAGACTAATAATACAATCCAAAAGGCTAATGGCTAAAGACATAGTGCTTTAGTCATTAGTTTTTTTTTGTATAATTGGGTCGTTTAGCCTCCCAAATGATATGTATATCCTTTTGTCAGCAGATGTATATCTCGCAAGTTTTATACCCATATCTCCCGACATTTACACCCATATCTTCCGGGAAAAAGATATGGGTATAAATGAGGGTGCATAAAGCACCCCCAATAATTAACGAGTAAAAGCATTGTTTATCAATAGTAATACAAATTAATTTTCTTTTGGTCATATACTACTCCATCAACAACCATTGAGATAACGTATGTATCTGACTTGAACTGAGAACCTTGACAACCAATGTTTACAGTACCCTTCAAGACAGTTGGGTCGTATGCCTGCTCGTTGAAAATACGTCCAGTGGTTGCTGAAGCAAAACGCATTACTGTATAGCCACCCTTCTTTGACTGTTCCTTCTCATATTCAACAACTACATTGCTTCCATTTCTGCTTACGCTAATGATCTTGTTCTTCGGAACAACAAAGTATGATGAACCCATAGTCCTTCCACCAGATGTGATAGTCACAACATAAGCATCTGGATCAAGCTTATCTGCGCTGAAAGTTATTGAACCTGAGCCTGCATTTGGTATGCCTGAAGATGCAACAACTGTAGCATTGTTACCATGCATGTAGTGGTCGCCAAACTTATACAGCTTGATTATTGCATTACTTTCTGCATTATTGTAAGTTGCAACAATCTTCTTCGTTGCAGGCACATAACGTCCAGAAACACTAGGCTTCACTTGTGCCATCGCAGAAGCACATGCGAACTGTAAGCAGACGAGAATGAGAAGAGCCTTGAGGCTGCTCATAAGAGATGGAACTCTCAGGTTGGTAAACAATGAAAGCTTACCATTTTCATGATAGATTTTTTCCATAATAATAAAATAATTAAAGATTAATAATTAGCCAAGACACAACATGGGTATCAGGGCTGTTAAATATCGTTATCTGTGTCGATAAATAGTTAGTATTCAACCAACAATTAATCGTTATCTAAACATTGGTAATTCGTGTAAAAACATCTCACGAAGTTACCATTCATATCTCACGATAAAATATGATTGTAAAAGAGGGGGCATAAAATACCCTCTAAATCATCAAGTAAAGTATTGTTTATCAATGATAATACAATTGAATTTTCTTTGAATCACATACTTTGCCATCAACAACTAAATATACAATGTAAATGTCTGATTTGAACTGAGGACCTTCACAATATATAGATACAGAACCGGTAGATGCACCGTCAGAATTTAATGCAACTTCATTATAAACTTTACCTGTTGATGAAGCAGCAAGACGCATTACTGTATAACCTCCACGTGATGACGGACCTTTTTCAAAATCAGCGATAACATAATTTCCGGATTTACGCAAACCTGTTAGCTTATGCAGACTTCTATCTACACGTACATAAGAAGAAGAGTATATTGTACCATTACATACAATCCTAACAACATAACTACCAACAGACAAATCACTTGCATCAATAGTAGTGCTACCACTCGCTCCATAAACCCATATTGACTTAATTGGAGTTGCATAAATATTTGACGCATCACTTACATTGACCAATCTTATCTCTGCTGCTGGTCCTTGCCAACCATAGCCATAACGATAAGTTACGAGGCCGTTTTTATACGAAACGTTAATTACATTCTTCGCTACATCGTATGTTGCAGATACACTCACAGTCTGTGCCATTGCTGAAGTACACGCAAACTGTAAGCATACGAGAACGAGAAGAGCCTTTAGGCTACTCATAAGAGATGGAACTCTCAAGTTGGTAAACAAAGATTGCTTACCACATTCATGATAGAAATTTAACATAATAATAAAATAATTAAAGATTAATAATTAGCCAAGACACAACATGGGTATCAGGGCCGTTAATATCGTTATCTGTATCTAAAAATAGTTAGAATTCGACCTACAATTAATCGTTATCTAAACATTGCAAAATTAACAATTCTTTATGACATAACAAAATAAATAATCATATATTTTTCAATATTGAAAGATTTTTTTCAAGCATACTTATGCGTCGTAAACAGCATATTTTCGGCACATAAATATTATACTTTCACCACGTAAAAATGATAGTTATTCATTCTTAATAAAGAAGAGCCGACACCTCTCACAGGCATCGGCTCATAATCTAAAAAATAACTACATGAGATTGTTTCATAGAAACGTCACTAACGTTTCTTCTTCATATAATCAATAAACAAAACTAAAAGTATTCCGGATAATCTTTACCATTCTGGATTCTGCTTGAGATTAGGATTCATGTCTATCTCTCGCTGTGGGAATGGGAAGAGTTCATGCTTACCCTTTTTGAATCCGACAGAGAATTTTGCATCCAATGCAGCATGTGAAGATACTGTGTAGAAACGGCTGTTAGACTCAAGTCCATTTTCCCAAGTAATCTTTTCGTCATCTGACTTTGGAGCACGGAACAACTTGTCAAATACGTGTGGTACATCATGTCCAGCCTTCTCGATACGAGCAATACCCTGAGCATCATTCCAACGGATGATATCGAAGAAACGGCATCCCTCTGTCCAAAGCTCAAACATCTTCTCCTTCTTGAGGACTTCCATATCAACACTTGCGCTTACAGTCTTAGAACCTGCACGCTCCTGAATCTTATTGATATAAATCTTAGCCTCGTCAGCATCACCTGTCTGGAGACAAGCCTCTGCATAGTTGAGAAGAACCTCTGCATAACGCATGACGATGTAGTTGTTGAGACGGACATTGTCACCATAAAGTTTGTTCTGTGTGTCAGTAACTTTCATAAGCTGCTTGAACTGGAGCCAGAATGAGTTACCATAAAGACCTTGAGAAAGGTCTGAAACTCCTACAAGATGAGATTTCTTCAATAAATCTATTGGAAGATCGTTATAATCGAATGTTACTCGATTTAATACACCCTCCTTTTCATCTATTATGGTTCCTGACTTAAAATAAGACTTATAAGTTTCAATTTCATCGGCAGGAATACTCCTCTTTTTAAGTGTTTCACACAACTTAGCAGTTGCTTCAGCCTCAGTCTTCGCGTTTTCGCCGATAGCAACATAATCCATAGTGTAAACAGCATCATCAATATGAATGAGTGATGCATCGAAACGTGCAGAATGTCCATCGTTAGCAAAGAAAGCATCACCGAACCACTGTGGAACACCAAGACCTCCCCAACCATCAATACCACAATATACACTTGCAGGATTAGTCTTAAAGTTACCAGCACGCCAGTTCCATGCATTTGCCTCCATCCATGATGAACGCTGAATCATACCATCCCATGTTCCCTTACCGGTTGCCCTCTCAAAATTAATCTCAAACACCTTTTCCTCATTGCAGTCACCTTCAATATGGAAGTTATCCATATAACGCTCACCAGGAACAAGGTCATACTTATCTGAATCAATAACCTTCTTGAGAGCAGTCTTTGCCTTAGCGTAGTCCTTGGCAAAGAGGTAAGCCTTTCCAGCAAGAGCATTAGCAAATCCCTTAGTAACGATTACGCATCCGTTCTT
>JAEEGL014528973.1_pt1 | contig 10235 bp, 7 predicted proteins | sample 9134231 | NCBI WGS metagenome assembly JAEEGL01 (sample SAMN16246548, study PRJNA631951) | gut metagenome | biome: gut microbiome; feature: rumen; material: fiber-attached | host: Bos | place: Iran: Karaj | collected 2018-10 | reverse complement strand
CTTGGGCAGCTTGTTCAGATCCTTCAGCTGCTCCAGGGTATAGTCCTTCTCCGCCAGCAGATACAGCATCATTCCGTTGGTCCCGGAGGCCCTGCGGCTTAACTGGTATCCGGTCATCTTCTCGATCCGTGCGCACTCGTCCTCAAACCACTTCAGGTCCTGTCCGTCGAGGACATACTTCATATCGCGGTATTTGCTCTGTTCTTCGGAGTTCTGGTATGTGTTCTTCGGCATGGATTTTCTCCTATTTTTTCAGTGATTGCAGTTCCTTTTATCAACACCCCCGGCAGGGAGGTATGGTTGCGTCAGCCGCCCCTAAGCCGCTGGCGCACGATCTCATAGGCCAGGACCCCGGCTGCCACGGAGGCATTCAGGGAATCGATCTGTCCGAACATGGGGATCTTTGCGGTCATGTCGCATTTCTCCCGGACCAGTCTCGAGACACCGCTTCCCTCGTTTCCGATCACCAGTCCGATGCCCCCGGTGAGATTCAGATCATACATCTGTGTCCCGTCCATATCCGCACAGACAAACCAGATGCCCTCCTTTTTCAGGTCCTCGATGGTCCGCGCCAGATTGGTCACCTTCGCCACCGGGAGGTAATTGAGGGCTCCCGCGCTGGTCCGGGCCACCACGCCGGTGAGTCCCGCTGCTCTGTCCTTGGGGATGATGACTCCGTGGGCCCCCGCCTGATGTGCGGTCCGGATGATGGCCCCCAGATTGTGAGGATCCTCGATGCCGTCCAAAAGCACCAGAAAAGGCGGCTCCCCCTTCTCCCGGATTCCTTTCAGGATCTCCTCCAGCTCCGTGTATTCATAGGCGGCGGACACGGCGATGACGCCCTGGTGATGCCCTGTCTGTGAGAGCTGATCCAGACGCTGCTTCGTCTCGTATTTGATCATGGCCCCGGCCTTTTTCGCCTCCCGCTTGATGGTCAGCACCGGGCCGTCCTGACACCCGTCCAGGACATAGACTCTGTCCACGGGTCTGCCTGCCCGCAGGGCTTCCAGCACGGCATTTCTGCCTTCGATGATGTTTTCCTGATCCTGCATAGGTGCCTCCTTATCCGATGGGTTCGTCCGTCTGCTGCGCCGCCTGCTGCCCGGCCGCCTCTTTGGTATGCTCCATGGCATATTGCACCAGGGATACCGCTCTGCCCTGCTGCCCCGCCAGGTACAGAAAACCCAGCAATGCCTCAAAGCCCGTGGCCTTCCGGTATTCATTCACGCTGCTGCCCCGTCCCGAGGTATGGGACTGGTTCCTGCCCCGGCGCATCACCTCCCGCTCCGGGTCCGTCAGGGGAGAATCCTCCCGGGCCAGGACATCGTAGAGCAGGGCCTGGGCATCCGCCCGGACATACTGCGTGGCGAGTCTGTGCTGCTGTTTGATGGGGCGGTTTGCCTGCAAAAGCAGGAGCTGGCGCACCGTCAGGTCGTGGACCGTGTCTCCCAGGAAGGCCAGTTCCAGGGAGGAATGGGCGGCGATCACGTCCTCCGGCGCGGCGGGGGCACCCAGCCGCCCGAATAATTCCGGCGAAAAACCCTCCGCGCTTATGCGCTCTTCCACAATGTGTTCTCCTTTATCCTGTTACGCCGCCGACGCGGATCCTGTTACGCCGCCTGCCACGATGTTGTGGCAAGCATCGGTCGCGGCGGCTTACACCTGCACCGATCTCGGCGGCATATCTTACTCCCGATACTGTGCGAGTCAGCCCGCTGAAGTATCAGGATACAGCCGCCGCGACCGTCGTTTGCTAAGAAAAACTTAAGCCCTTTGTTTTTCGTGCAAACGACGTGGCAGGCGGCGTCACTTTCGCTCCATCCAGCGGGCGTCACTCGAAATCGAGATTACTTCCGGGCCGGGCAGCCGCCGCAGGAGCCGCAGGCGGGGACGGTGGTGCCGGCAGCGCCTACGGGGTAGGCGCTCAGGTCGAAGGGGCTGGAGAGGCTGCAGATGGCCTGGGCCGAGATGCCCTCTCCGGTCCCGGTAAAGCCCAGTCCCTCTTCCGTGGTGGCTTTCACGCTCACCTGCCGGATGTCCAGTCCCAGCTCCCGGGCGATGCCCGCTCGCATTTCGTCGATATGGGGCCGCATCTTCGGGGCCTGGGCGATGATGGTGGCATCGATGTTTTCGATGACATAGCCCTCTTTCAGAAGGCGCTCTCCCACCTCCCGCAAAAGCTTCATGGAATCCGCCCCCTCATAGGCAGGGTCCGTGTCGGGAAAGAGCTTCCCGATATCCCCCAGGGCGGCCGCCCCCAGAAGGGCATCCATGATGGCGTGGGTCAGCACATCCGCATCCGAATGACCCAGAAGGCCCTTTTCGTACGGGATCTTCACCCCGCCCAGGATGAGGTCTCTGCCCTCTGCCAGGCGGTGTACGTCATATCCGAGTCCGACTCTCATTCTCCGCTATCCTTTCGTGCTCCGTCCTTCGGACAAAGCTCCCCGTCACAACAGTTCCTTTGCCAGAAAGGCATAGACCTGTGCGTTCTTTTCCTTCCATTTTTCGCAGACGGATTCCGCCAGGCTCTCCGTGGGGACCGTGAGCTTTAAGTCCACCAGGCTGCTGCCCTTCTCCCGGATCTCCAGTCGCACCTCATACTCTCCGTCGCTGGATTTGTAATAGTCCCCGTAGACGCTGGTTTCGTTTCGAAGCTCCAGGGAGTGCTCCCGAAAGTACTCGTCCACCTCCACCCGGATCCTGCGGCCGATGCGGTTTCGGAACAGGTCGATGGTGTTCTGGCCCTCCTCCGTGATCTCAAAGGCGGTGCGGTGGTAGGAGCTCTCCTCGTCGTTCTGGCGGATAAGGCCCGCCTCCAGAAGCTCTCCCTCCGCCTCGCTCAAAGTGAGAAATTCCGCATATTCCCGCCCAAGGATAAACTCGCTGATCTGGGCCCCGATGAGGGGAAACTCCGCAGTGTCCAGCATGTACAGCACCAGGAGCTTGCAAAAGGTCATATTTTCCGAATCCATGTTTTCCTCCGTGTTTCTGACAAGAGCTTACATCGAGATGTTGCGCTTTACGGCCTCCGCCACCTTCAGGGCCACCTGGGGATCAAAGGCTTCCGGCATGATGTTCTCCTCGGAGAGCTTGTCCGCGGGGACCAGGGCTGCAATGGCTTCCGCCGCCGCCAGCTTCATCTCCTCGGTGATCTGACGCGCTCTGCCCTCCAGGGCCCCCTTGAAGATGCCGGGGAAGGCCACCACGTTGTTGATCTGGTTCGGGAAATCGCTGCGACCGGTTCCCACGATCCGGGCGCCTGCTGCCTTTGCCTCATCCGGCATGATCTCCGGTGTGGGATTGGCCAGGGCGAAGATGCAGGGATCCGCGTTCATGGTGCGCACCATCTCCTGGGTCAGCACCCCGGGCGCCGAGACCCCCACGAAGATGTCCGCTCCCACCACCGCATCCTTCAGGGTACCGGTGCGGCCCTCCAGATTGGTCACCTCCGCCATCTCCTTCTTCACGGGATTGTTGGCGTTTTCTTTGGTGATGAGGCCCTTGCTGTCACAGATGCTGATGTGCTTGAATCCATAGAGGAGCAGGAGCTTTGTGATGGCGATGCCCGCGCTTCCGGCGCCGTTTACCACGATGCGGCACTCCTCCTTCTTTTTGCCGATGATCTTCAGAGAGTTGATGATGGCAGCCAGCACCACGATAGCGGTGCCGTGCTGATCGTCATGGAAGACCGGGATGGTCAGGGTCTTTTTCAGACGCTCCTCGATCTCAAAGCAGCGGGGCGCGCTGATGTCCTCCAAGTTGATGCCGCCGAAGGTGGGAGCCAGATAGGTGACGGCCTTGATGATCTCCTCGGTATCCTGGGTATCCAGACAGATGGGCACCGCGTTCACACCGCCGAATTCCTTGAACAGAACTGCCTTTCCCTCCATGACGGGCATGGCGGCTTCCGGTCCGATGTTGCCCAGTCCCAGCACGGCGCTTCCGTCGGAGACCACGGCGATGGTATTGCTCTTCCAGGTGTAGGTATAGGCCTGGGACTTGTCCTTTGCGATGACGCGGCAGGGCTCTGCCACACCGGGGGTGTAGGCGATGGCCAGATCCTCTCTGGTGTTCACCTTGGCCTTTGCCTCCACGGTGAGCTTGCCTCCCCATGCTTCATGTGCCTGTAATGCTCTTTCGTAAGTATCCATTTTTTCTCCTCCCTTTTGGGTTTATTTTCCTGTTTTGTCCTCTCGCTTGATCCGGGCGATGTGCTCCCGGATCTTTTCTTCATAGCCGCCGCCATCGGGGCGGTAGAACTCTCTCCCGGTGAGCTCATAGGGCAGATACTGCTGGGAGACGTAATGGTTCGGGAAGTCGTGGGCATAGAGATACCCGGTGCCCCTCCCGAGCTTTGCGCTGGATCTGTAATGCGCATCCTGCAGATGGGGCGGGATGGGCAGATTGCCGCTCTCCCCCACCTCCCGCATGGCCTCGGAGATGGCGGTCACCACCGCGTTGGACTTGGGGGCGCAGGCCACATAGCTGGCGGCATGGGCCAGGATGATCTGGGCCTCCGGCATTCCCACCCGTTCGATGGCCAGGCAGGCATTGGTGGCCAGCACCAGGGCCATGGGATCCGCATTCCCCACATCCTCGGAAGCGCAGATCATGATGCGTCTGGCGATGAATTTGATATCCTCCCCGGCGCTGAGCATCCGGGCCAGGTAATACACCGCCGCATCCGGATCCGACCCCCGCATGCTTTTGATAAAGGCGGAGATGGTGTCGTAGTGATTGTCCCCGTCCTTGTCATAGCGCAGGGTGTGCTTCTGGATGCACTCCTTCGCCACCTCCAGGGTGTAATGGATCTTCCCGTCCTCCGACCGGGGGGTGGTCATGATCCCCAGCTCCACGGCGTTTAAGGCATGTCTGGCATCGCCCCCGGCCACATCCGCCAGAAAGTGCACCGCATCCTCATCCATCACGGCATCGTAGGAGCCCATTCCCCGCTCCGGGTCCGTCACCGCCAGCCGGATCAGGGCCTCCACCGCCTCCATGGAAAGAGGCTTTAACTCAAAGACCATGGACCGGGAGATCAGTGCCCCGTTTACCTCGAAATAGGGATTCTCCGTGGTGGCGCCGATGAGAGTCAGGGTGCCGTCCTCCACAAAGGGGAGGAGGTAGTCCTGCTGCCCCTTGTTGAAGCGGTGGATCTCATCGATAAAGAGGATGGTCTTTTTGCCGTACATCCCCATGGCTTCTTTGGCCCGGGCCACGGTCTCCTCCAGATCCTTTTTCCCCGCCACGGTGGCGTTCACCGAGACAAATTCCGCGCTGGTGCTGTTTGCAATCACCCTTGCGATGGTAGTCTTCCCGGTGCCGGGAGGCCCGTAGAGGATGATGGAGCCCAGCTTGTCCGCGGCGATGGCACGGTAGAGGAGCTTGTCCTTTGCCAGGATATGCTCCTGCCCCATGACCTCATCCACGGTCCGGGGGCGCATCCGCGCAGCCAGAGGGGATTCGGTCTCCTTTTTTTGTTCCGTCATGTAGTTAAACAGATCCAGTTGGTCCACAGTTTTTCCTCAGATCCTGTCCGCACATCGCTCCCCAATGTGCGCATCACTCCGTAACCCGATAAAGCTCCACATCATCCATGGTGCCCCAGCCCTGGGCTGCGGCCTGCACATGGAATCCCACGGTCACGCTCTCTCCCTGGGCTACCTCCACGCCTTCGATGACGGGATTTTGCCACTGGACCCAGCCGTTCGGCGTCACCTTTGCGGTGACGGGATCTTTGTCCCCCACCTGCACATAAAGGTAGATGTCACAGTCTCCGCAGTCCCCGCCCTGGAAGAATCCGGCAGCGCCGTAGGTTCCCGGAGCCAGATCCGTTACGGTCTGGTAGACATCGAAGTCCAGATCGGAGGTGCTCCAGAAGTGGTACGCCTTCTCCCCGGTCTTTGCATCCGAGGCCTTGGTCTGGACATCCGTGGGATCCGCACTTCCCTCGTAGCGCACCTGCCACATGGAGGCATCCTCCTCCTCGAAGCTTCCGTTGGCCAGGAAGTTCACATTCATCACCTTCACCACGGCCACGACCTTCCCGCCGTCGTAGGTGCCTTCCACCTTGTACTCGCCGCCCTTATTTGTATTTACGGCTGCCAGATCCGATGCACTCCACTCCACATCGATGGTCCGGTTCAGGGCGCGGTTGTTAAAGATGGCATTCACCTGCTGCGGCATCTCGGGCGCGCTTCCGATGGCGGTCTCAATGACGGGATCCTCCACCAGTTCCACTTTCGGCTCGCAGACGGTACCGGTCCGGAGATACCGGAACACGCCAAGGGACGCAAGCTCCGTGCCGTCAAAGGCAAAGAAGGCCTGATTGTCCCAGGAGCTGCCGCCGTAGTAGACACCCGCATCCTTGGGATCATAATCCGCGGCATAGCTGCTGGCCCATCCGGATCCGTACTCCTCCCAGATCGGGAAGTTGGCGGTATAGCCGCCGTCCGATACCGGCGTCCAGGCGCCCTCCCAGTAGAAGCACCCCACGGCTCCCGCCTCGGCGGAGGCTGCGATCACATCCCGCACCGCCTGGGCCTGGCACTGCACGGAGGCCTGATACTGCCCGGTGATATCCTCTGCGGAGACGCTGTTGCCGGTGCCGTCTCCCTCCTCTCCCGTATAGGGAAAAGCGGTCTCTAAGATCATCACCTCTTTGTCCGTGATCTTTCGCACGGAGGCAAGGACCTGCTGCATGTTCTCGAAGGTCCCGTGCCAGTAGGGGTAGTAAGAAACCCCGAAAATGTCATAGTCCAGCTTCTGGTCCTTCAGCCAGTTGGCCTTTTTGTAGATCCCGTCGGGGTTGTCCACATTGGTAAAGTGCACCGCGATGCGGATGTCCGCATCATATTCCCATGCCACATCCCGCACGGCCTGGGACCCGGCCTTTAAGAGCTTGATCACATTGGCATCGAACCGCTCTCCGCTCATGCCGGGGTTGATCTCGTTTCCGATCTGGACCATGCCCACATCCGCGCCGGCGTCCAGGATGCTCTCCAGGCTCTCTTTGGTGTAGGTATAGAGCGCCTTTGCCTTTTCGTCCGCATTCAGATCCGCCCAGGCCTTGGGGACCATCTGCTTGGAGGGATCCGCCCAGAAATCGCTGTAGTGGAAGTCCACGTTGAGCTTCATCCCCACCTCGGCTGCCCGCTGTCCGATGATCCCGGCGGTCTCCGCATTGCAGTTTCCGCCGCCGTAGCCGTGGCCCTCCGCATCGAAGGGATCGTTCCAGACCCGGACCCGCACGTAATTCAGGCCGTTTTCGGCGAAGATCTCAAACAGGTCCTGTTCCTGCCCTGCGGCATTCTTCCAGGTGACGCCGCTGGCTTCCTCCGCCAGCACGCTGGACAGGTCCATGCCCAGGACATACTCCTGGTTCAGATACTCCACGGGCTGGATATAGATGTCATACTCCGGAGCTTCCGCCGGAGCTTCGTAGGTGTAGCGGACATCCACCGCGGGGCGGGAGCGCTTTTCCGTGGGCTCCTCTCCGTAGATCCGGCCCTCCGGCTCCTCTTCCTTCGCCGTCTCCTCCACCTGATCCGTCTTTTCCGGGCCGGTCTTTCGGCCGCTGACGCCGGTGCTCTGGTTTTCCTGGGTCCCCTGGGGTTTTGCTTCCTCCGTCGCCTGGGCTGTCTGTACAGGTTCCTCTGTCGGTGCCTGTGCCGGCGCTTCCTGCGCGCCGCATCCCCCAAGGGTCATGGCCGCAACCGCCGCAGCCGCCAGCAATCTGCCCAGTCTTCCTGCCTTGTGTCGTTTCATTCGGTGCCTCCTGTCTTTCCTCTCTATCTTGCTTTTACCGTGACCTGCTGCATTCTCCTGGTGGTCTTTTTCCCGGAGAACAGGTGAAATTCGATGTCGTACTCTCCCGGAACCTCCGGCACCTCCATCAGGATCTCCAGCTCTCTGTCCATGGGGTTGAATCTGGCTGAACCGAGGGTGCTCCGCAGCTCCCCCTGCTGCAGAAAACTCCAGGTCAGCTGCCACTGCGCGTCCGGTGTGGCGATGCTTTCTTCCTCTCCGTCCAGGATGGAAAAGGGGATCCGCAAAAACGCCCCGGCCTTCACTTCAAAACAGCGTGTGACCGCCACATTCCCGTCCCGGGTCACGGACCAGACGGGACAGATTCCGAAGGTCCGGATCACTTCTTCTTCCCATTTCCGGTAAAATGCCAGATCCTCGTCGTGGCGCTCTGCCGCGCTGCGCATCCGGCGGATCTTCTCCCTGCTTTCCTCCGGCGTATGGGGGCCGAATTCGGGATGGAGTCCCCGAAAGATCCCGGGGTCGCCGTAGGCATCCGTCTCGCCGTAGAGCTCCTCGTAGAAGTTTTCAAAGCTATAGTCCGCCGGCCCCACGTCCGGCTCAAAATCCTTGAGATGTCCGGGCCAGCACAGGGTTTCGTAGGGGCGAAGCTCCACCAGCTCCGGAGTCTTATACAGCAGGTAATTGAAATATCCGCTCCACTCACTGGCAGCCCCCGCTTCGATCTCGGGATACTCCGCGCTCATCCGCAGGAAGGCCTCCTTGCAGATCACCTCCGGCATATGCACATCAAACATATAAGTGGGGAGGCCTTTCGCCATACAAAACTCCCGGTTCGTGAACCGAAGCCTGTCAAAGGAGGTGGGAGATCCCTGACTTCCCCGCCAGCGGCGCAGGTCTCCCTGATGGTAGGCGATGTATCTGCCCTTCTCCCGGTCCAGGAAGAAGTCCTCTCCCATCTCCCGCAGGGGGAGATAATCATCGTCACTCATGAGAAAGATGGGATCCACCTCCGGCCTGGCCACAGCCCTGGTCCGCAGGAAGATATTCCGCCGGCTGTGATCCTCCGGCAGAGGGTCCCCTCCCAGAAGTTCTTCGTCGGTGATATATCGGACGGACAGCCTCCCCTGGTATCCCCCTTTCACTTCCCGTGCCACCGCAGCCGGACAGCACAGCACCAGCTCCTCCAGAAAGGGCATGTAGGCATCCAGATAGGGAAGGCACCGCAGAAGATCCCGGGAGCGCCCGGTGAGGATCAGCATCTGCCGCAAGGGTCCCTTCGGTGCGAAGGCCTCTTTTTCCTCCGGCCTCCGGATCAGATCCGTCAGTTCCTCTATGGCCGAGAGCGCGCTGCGGGTCACCTCCTCCCAGGAGGTTCGCCGGATGGGTTCGGGCTCTGTCTTCGGCTTTCCCATCCTCAGGAGCCCTGCAAACCCTTCCGCATCCTCCGGGTCAAAGTATTCCGCTTTGCCCTCCGTCACCTCCCGGAGCACGGGGATATCGCTGCAAAGGACTCTCGCGCCGCAGCACATCCCCTCCACCGCAGGCAGGCCGTACCCTTCCGCAAAGCTGGGAAAAGCCACGGCTTCACACCCCCGGTACAGCGCATAGAGCTCCGCGTCCGAGGTCCTGTCCAGATAGATCAGCCCCTTTCCGAACTGCGCATGGGAGCGGATCCGCTCCTCCAGGGCTTTCACATTCCATCCCATCTTGCCGGCGATCACCAGGCGGTACCCTTCGCCGTACAGCCCCGCGTCAAAGGCATCCAGGATCAGGGCGTGGTTCTTTCTGGGCTCCACTGTCCCCACCATGAGGACGTAGGGGGCTCCCTCCGTGATCTCCCGGATCCGCTCCGAGATCTCCGGCTCTCCCTTCGGCTCATAAAAGTCCATCCCCAGACCGATGGCTCTGCAGCGCACCTCCCTGTCCGGAAGGACCGCCTCCGCCACATGTTGGATATCCGTGATATTGGACCGGGCGGATAAAAGGATCAGATCCGCATACTCCAGACAGGCGGAAAAGAGCCCCAGGAATCTGGCCTGGGTGAGTTTCTCCACATAGTCCGGCCAAAGCACGGGGATGATGTCCTGAAGGAAGATGACGATCCGCACCCCCCGGGCCTTCAGCTCCGGATACAGAACCGCCCTGGGGAGGGGCGAATGGTGGACGGAATCAATGTCAAACAGGATGTCTCCGGGTGCAAAAAAGTCATACCCCATCCCCTTTCCCGCAGGGGAAAGAGGCCTGCTTTCCCGAAAGCCCTCCGCCGGAACACTGTAAAACAGCTTCTTCTCCCGGTCATAGCAAAACAGCTCCGGTGCCCGCCCCAGATCCATCATGGATCCGATCAGCTTCCGGACGACTCTCTGGATCCCGGTGAGATGTCCCGTTCTCATGAAATTGGATACGTCGATCAGGATCCTGCTCATTTCGCCAATACCTTCATCGCGATCTTTTTCAGACGG
>JAEEGL012566499.1_pt1 | contig 10235 bp, 7 predicted proteins | sample 9134231 | NCBI WGS metagenome assembly JAEEGL01 (sample SAMN16246548, study PRJNA631951) | gut metagenome | biome: gut microbiome; feature: rumen; material: fiber-attached | host: Bos | place: Iran: Karaj | collected 2018-10 | reverse complement strand
TGCCCGATGATCCCAGCGGCAAGCCGCGCAAGATGAACCTGACCAATGCCATAGCCTGTGTGCCGGAGCTGCAGCAGGCGGCCATCTCACCGAATCCCCTGCTGAGAGACACCGTCCGTTTTGCGCAGATGCTCGAAGGCAATGTACGCAATACGGGCGTCCATGCCTGTGGCGTCATCATCTGTCGCGACGATGTGAGCGACTGGGTACCCGTCTCGACGGCCGATGACAAGGAGACGGGCGAGAAGCTGCGTTGCACCCAATACGAAGGCTCCGTCATCGAGGACACCGGACTCATCAAGATGGACTTCCTCGGGCTGAAGACGCTCAGCATCATCAAGGAGGCACAAGCCAACATCAAGGACAGCCTGGGCATTGACGTCAACATCGACAATATCGATATCGAAGACCCTGCCACCTACCAGCTCTACTGCGACGGCCGCACGATCGGCACCTTCCAGTTTGAGTCGGCGGGCATGCAGAAATACCTGCGCGAGCTGCAACCCTCGACCTTCGAGGATCTTATCGCCATGAATGCCCTCTACCGGCCGGGACCTATGGATTACATTCCCGATTTCATCGACCGCAAACAGGGTCGCAAGCCCGTCGAGTACGACATCCCGTGCATGGAGAAGTACTTGAAGGACACTTACGGCATCACGGTCTATCAGGAGCAGGTCATGTTGCTGTCGCGTCAGCTGGCCAACTTCACGCGTGGCGAAAGCGACACGCTTCGAAAGGCCATGGGTAAAAAGCTCAAGGACAAGCTGGACCACATGAAGCCTCAGTTCATCGAGCAGGGCAAGTCCAATGGCCACGACCCCAAGGTCTTGGAGAAGATATGGGCCGACTGGGAGAAGTTCGCCTCCTATGCTTTCAACAAGAGCCACGCCACGTGCTATTCGTGGGTCGCCTACCAGACGGCTTGGCTCAAGGCCAACTTCCCCGCTGAGTATATGGCTGCCGTGATGAGCCGAAGCCTGGATAACATCTCGGAAATCACGAAGCTGATGAGTGAGTGCAAGTCGCTGGGCATCAGCACCCTCGGACCGAGCATCAACTATAGTCGCCGTAAGTTCAGCGTTGACGAGCACGGCAACATACGTTTCGGCCTGGCTGCCATCAAAGGTCTGGGCGACAGCGCCGTGGAAGCGATTATCGTGGAACGTGAGCGCGGAGGGCTGTTCACCGGCCTCTTCGATTTCATCCAGCGCGTGAGCATTCCTGCGGTGAAGCGCAATGGCATTGAAAGCCTGATCCTCAGCGGTGCCTTCGACGATTTCGAGGGCATCCGTCGCGAGCAGTACTATGGTCGCAACCTGAGGGGTGAGGTGTTCATCGACACGCTCGTGCGCTACGGCACGCAGTACCAGGAGGCTAAGGCATCTGCCGAGAACTCCTTGTTCGGCGACTTTGACATGGTGGAAGTCGCCACGCCGCCCATCCCGCAGGAATATGAGGAATGGAGCAGCCTCACACGCCTCAACAAGGAGCGTGATCTCGTGGGCATCTACCTGTCGGCTCATCCCCTGGATGAATTCTCGATTATCCTGAATGATGTTTGTACGACGAAGGTCACGGCGCTTCAGGACAAGGAGAAACTCCTCAACCAGGACATCACCTTCGGCGGAATCGTCACGGGCATACGCAATGGCATAGGCAAGAGCGGACAGCCTTACGGCATAGTCTCCATCGAGGACTACTCAGGCACCGGCGAATTGCCGCTGTGGGGACAGGACTGGGCCAACTGGGGGCGTTTCATGAGCGTCGGCAGCTCCATCTTTGTCACTGCGCGTGTGCAGCCTGCCCGCCATAACCCCAACCGCATCGACCTCTACATCGGCAAGGTGGAATTCCTGGGCGACATCAAGGACAGCCTCATCGAGAGCATGACCATCACGATGTCGCTCGCCACGATCGACGAGGACACCGTGCTCTCGCTCACGGAACTCATCAACGAGAGTCCCGGCAAGGTGGACCTGTTCTTCAGGATCATAGATCCCGAGGGACGCATGAACCTCACTCTCAAGAGCCGTACCCACCGCATCACGGTGAAGCGCGACCTGGTCGATTTCATCAACAACAATTCGGCCATGTCCTACGCGATCAATGAAGAATAATCAAAAAACACTCATTTATAAACTATTAAAAACAAAACTATTATGGCATTAGCAATCACAGATTCTAATTTCGACGAACTGCTTGCCGAGGGCAAGCCGATGGTCGTGGACTTCTGGGCTACCTGGTGTGGTCCCTGCAAGAAGATCGGTCCTTACATTGAAGAACTCGCTGAGAACTATGGCGACCGTGCCATCATCGGCAAGGTGGACGTTGACGAGAACGACGAGCTCGCCATCCGCTACGGCGTGCGTAATATCCCCACGGTGCTCTTCCTGCGCAACGGCGAAATCGTCGATAAGCAGATCGGCGCTGCGCCCAAGGCCGTGTTCGAGGCTAAGTTGCAGAGTATATTGAAATAAGCTTATGGAAGAAGATTTCATGGCCATGGCCGAGGATGACGTCCGTACCGTGGCGTTCATCAAGAGTTATCTTCCTCAGGAGGTGAAGGAGAAGTTCACCGACGACGACCTCTTCTACTTCATCGATCTCCTTGCCGACTACTATGTCGAGAGCGGCCTGCTCGATGCCGAACCCGATGACGAAGGTTTTGTCGATATCGACACCGAAGCCATCGCCGAGGCATTGGCCAAGCGCGCCAAGAAAGAGAAGTACGGCGACTTCCGACCCGAAGATCTCATCTGGGTCGTGCAGGGGGAACTGGAGTTCGGAGAGGAGGAAGATTAGAAGTGCAGACGCAGGTTCACGCCCAACTCGGTGGGACGTGCGTACTGCGCAAAGCCGCGCTGCATCGTTTCGAAGTAGAACGTCTGGAAGCGCGTGGCCAGAATGTTATGGGCATAGAGCGAGAGCGCTGTGCCCTTTCTTTGTAGGCTGAGCCGGGCGTTCAGCGTGCCCGCGAAGTTCTGCCACGTTGTGTTGCTCTCGGTCCAGTAGATGCGTCCTGCGCCGTGGTAGTCGCCGTGGAGGGTTATGGCGTCGAGCCAGCGGCCTCGGAGCGTCCATTGCTGTGTGATGCCCGCCATGAAGGTGTGACGAGGCACGAAGGGCACATAGCCGCCGTCCGTGAACGTGGCATGGGTGTAGCCGTAGGCCGTCTGCACCAGTAGGTCGTCGGTGACGTGCCAGCGCAACGACAGCTCGCCGCCGATGCTGCGGCTGCGACCTGAGTTCACCGTGACGCGTCCCAGTCCGCCCGACGACATGCGGCTCAATTGCTGGTCGCGGGTGTTCATGAAGAACAGCGCAGCGTCGGCTTGCAGGCGCGAGGCGAAGAGGTTCAGGTGGGTGCCTACCTCGTAGTTCCACGAGCTCTCGGGCTTGTACCACGTTGCCGAATCGACATCCATTTCCTGCTGTGTGCCCATGCCGATGAGCATGTTCCTCACCTTTGTCTTCACGTCGGCCGGAATCATTGCCACGCCGTCCACGACGGGCACGGTGGCGTTCGCAACGTTGTGCATGATCGCCGTCTGCATACGGCTCTGCAGCAGGTCGCTGAACATCTGCATGTTGTAGCCTCCCGACCGATAGCCTCGCGACACGGTGGCATAGACGTTGGAATGCGTGCTGTTCTCGTCGCATCGGAACGCATATTGCAGCGTCACGCGGGGCATCAGCTTCAGGTAGTCCTTGCTCAGCCGGCCCTTCATGCCGTCCTCGACGTTGAACGTCCGCGTCGGCACCAGCATCATCCCGTCGCGAACGCTGCCGTCGGGATAGGTCAGACGTCCGTTGAGGCCGTAGCGCTGCTGGAAGGTGTAGCGGGTGTCGTAGTCGAGGACGAAGTGTTCGTAGTCCAAGCGCAACCCGCCTGTCAGCGTGAGTCCCTCCACGCCGAACAGCTGCTGCAGCGTGCTCTCGTGGAACAAGGCCACGTTCGTCATCGGCGTCTTGTACGTGCCGGGGAAGCCCAGGTCGTCGCCCATGATGAGGTTGTCGAAGAGGAAATTCATCGTGTAGGCTTCGCGTCCCTCCTCGTCGTGGCTCGTCACGGTGGGCAGATGCGTGTTGGCCTGACGGTTGATGAGGCCGTTCAGCCATCCGAGGCCGTCGTCGTGAAAGGCCACGGGGCCGTCGGTCGTCATCCATTGACGTATTGCCGAGAGGCCGCATAGCCACGAGTACTTGCCAGGCTCCGTAGGCCGCAGCACGATCTCTTCCGACACCGTGTTGCCTTCCTGCCGCTGCGTGAGTGTATAAAGGTTCTTGTCCGTGAAGTCCTGGTCAAGGTCCATGCGGTCGTGCAAATGCTGGTAGCCGGTCACGCTGGTGAGCGTTACCTTAGGCCACCGCTTCTCCGCTGTCACTCCCAGATGAGTCAGTTGGCGTCGGTAGCCGCTGTGGTTGTCGTAGGCGATATGTCCGACGGGCGTCTGTGGGTCAGGCGTTGACGGCGACCCAGTGATGCCCTGGTATTCGTAGGGGTAGCCGCCTTGCTTCAGCCATTCGTGGCTCAGCGAGATGTCGAAGTTCAGATCGGGTCGAGGCAGGTAGATGAGACGCCAGCGGGCACCTGCGTCCATCAGCTTGTCGATGAGCTCGTTGCCGCGCGCCTCATTGCGGAAGTAGCCGCCGTCCAACTCGCCGAAGAAATGCCCCGTGAAAGCCAGACGGTCGTTCAGGCGGTGGTAATGGGTGAGGTTCAGACGATAGTGCCCCACGCCGCCGCCGTCCTTGCGGCCGTTGGGTGCTGCTGCGGCGGTGTGGCTGCCCTCGACATCGATGTCCGTGCCCTGGTAATGCATCGGGTTCTTCGTGAACACGCGGATCACGCCGCCCATGGAGTTGCGGCCGTACAGCGTCGATTGTGCGCCGCGAAGGACATCCACGCGATCGACGTTCGAGAAGTTGAAGTCGTAGCTCGCGGGGGAGATCTGCGGCACGCCGTCGATGTACAGTGCCACGGCTGGCGTGCCCGTGCGCGAACCGATGCCGCGGATATATACGCTCGTCGTCAGGCGCGAACCATAGTTGGGGATGAACAGGTTGGGGACGGATGACGTGAAATCCGTGATGCCCCTCATCCCCTGTTCCGTCATGTCGGCGCTCGCGAAGGAGGTCGATGACAGGGGCTGACGGCGGAGACGCAGGCTCTCCTTCGGTGTTGCCGCTACCACGATTTCCTCGATGTCCGTCGTGATGATCGAGTCCGTGACTTCGGGCGTGAAGAGCGCGAAAAGGGCTATGAACAGCGTGTGCATCTGATGGGCTTATTTCGTTTTTCGGGCGCAAAGATACAACAAAAAGTCGCAGCTACTATCATTAAAAGTAGGTATTTTCACGTTTGAACTGCAAAATACCTAATAAAAATGAGTCGCGATACGAAATTTATACTACCTTTGCAGCCGCAAATAATTATAAACTTTCAACTTTCAATTTTCAACTTTCAACTATTTCAACTCCACAACACAATGAACAAAAGAACCATCTTCATGGCTTTGGCCATGTTCCTCGTCGCTGGCCTCGTCGTCAGCTGCAGCAAAAGTGAGAAAGAAGAACAGCCCACGGATGACCCTGTGACCGCGGCACTCCCCGGCACCTACAGCGGATGGACGCTCGGCAGCAATGCCTACGCCCCCTACATCCCTTCCGAGGGCGATAAGCTGACCATAGAGCTCACCAATGCCGCAGGCACGCTCTGCAACCTCACCTACGTCAGCGACACCTGGGGCACCGCCGTGTTGAAGGACGTCAGCGTCGTCAAGAACGACACCGCCTACCTCTTCTCGAAGCCCATCACCGCCACCATCCGCCAGGATCACTCTGCGTGGGACTTCTCGGCTCCCGTGGACAGCGTCGCCATGCCCAACCGCAACCCGCAAGGCGGGGGTGTCACCATTAAGAACTATCCCATCGTGCTGACCAAGGGCTACATGAGCACCGCGCTCGACAAGTGGCAGGTCGATTTCACCGCCTACCTCGTGCCGCGCTCCGAGCACACCATGTCCATGAGCTTCCGCAATGGCTCCATTCCGACCGCAAATTGACGTTCTACAGAGGATGAAGTGGTAAAATAAGGCGTAAAAAGTAAAAATCTTTATCCTTTCATCTCCTATCTCCAATCTTTTTACTACCTTTGCAGCCGCAAATAACTCACAAGTCTCCGCTCGGCGCTTGCGACGCTTCGCTTGCGAAGATCTTTCCGCTCGGCCCATCGGGACGCTTGACACTTCAAGAATTTTCAACTTTCAACTTAAAAATATGGCAAAAAAAGCACTACTGATGATCCTCGACGGTTGGGGAATCGGCAACAAAGGTAAAGGCGACGTCATCTATCAGACCCCCACGCCTTATATGGATGAGCTCAACGACAACTATCCCCACAGCCAGCTGCTGGCCTGTGGCGAGAATGTCGGTTTGCCCGACGGGCAGATGGGCAACTCCGAAGTCGGACACCTCAACATCGGCGGCGGACGCATCGTCTATCAGGATCTCGTCAAGATCAACCGCGCCTGTCGCGACAATTCCATCATGCAGAACCCCGAAATCGTCAACGCCTTCGAGTACGCCGTGCGCGAGGCCAAGGCCGTTCACTTCATGGGGCTCACCTCCGACGGCGGTGTCCACTCCTCGCTCGAGCACCTCTTCAAGCTCTGCGAGATCTCACAGGAATATAAGGTACGCCAGACCTTCGTCCATTGCTTCATGGACGGCCGCGACACCGACCCGCACTCCGGCGTAGGCTTCATCCGTCAGCTCCAGGAGAAGTGCAACGAGACCGGCGCACACATCGCCAGCATCGTCGGACGCTTCTACGCCATGGATCGCGACAAGCGATGGGAGCGCGTCAAGATCGCCTACGACCTCCTCATCTCCGGCGAAGGCTATCAGGCCAAGGACATGGCCGAGGCCATGGAGCTCTCCTACGCCGACGGCGTCACCGACGAGTTCATCAAACCCATCAACAACGCCAACGTTGACGGCACCATCAAGGAGGGCGACGTCATCATCTTCTTCAACTATCGCAACGACCGTGCCAAGGAGCTCACCATCGTGCTCACCCAGCAGGACATGCCCGAGCAGGGTATGCACACCATCCCCGGCCTCCAGTACTACTGCATGACGCCCTACGACGCTTCGTTCCAGGGCGTGCACATCCTCTTCCCCAAGGAGAACGTCGGGAACACCCTCGGCGAGTTCATCAGCCGTCAGGGCCTGCGCCAGCTCCACACCGCCGAGACCGAGAAGTACGCCCACGTCACCTTCTTCTTCAACGGCGGACGCGAAGCACCCTACGAAGGCGAGGACCGCATCCTCGTCGCCTCGCCCAAGGTGGCCACCTACGACCTCAAGCCCGAGATGAGTGCCTTCGAGGTCAAGGACAAGCTCGTCGCCGCCATACGCGACAACAAGTACGACTTCATCGTCGTCAACTTCGCCAACGGCGACATGGTAGGACACACCGGCGTCTATGAGGCCATCGAGAAAGCCGTCGTCGCCGTCGATCAATGCGTACGCGAGGTCGTCGAGACCGCCAAGGCCATGGGCGACTACGAAGTCGTCATCATCGCCGACCACGGCAATGCCGACAACGCCCTCAACCCCGACGGCACGCCCAACACTGCCCACAGCCTCAACCCCGTGCCCTTCATCTACGTCACCGAGAACAAGAGCGCACGCGTCGAGGACGGCATCCTGGCCGACGTAGCACCCAGCATCCTCCACATCATGGGCCTTGAGCAGCCCAAGGAAATGACGGGCCACTGCCTCATCCACGACTGACACGACGACGTCCAGTCGGGTTAATCTCAAAAACACGCGAAACACCCCGCCGTCAGCTCTCGTAGTCTGACGGCGGGGCTTTTTGGTTGCTTCACTTAGCGGCCTCCCATCCTCGCAGCATGGCGTCGCTGTCGATCGTGTGCGGGCCGTTCTCGTGCTGTGCCATTGCGGCGGCTATCATGCGCCACGTGACAGGGTCTGCTGATGAAGGCCGCGCGCCAGCCGTAAACCATCGATGTGAACTGACAAAAGGCGCTGTCCGTCTGCCGGGCCCTCAGCCCTTTCCACTGGAATCTCCGGATTTTCCGGAATTTCCGGAATTTCCGGAATTTCCGGCCTATCCGGCCTCTCCCGCCTCTTTGAGCATTTCCTTCAGGCGGGCATTCTCCTGGCGGAGGGCGGCTATCTCTGCTGCCTGTCTCTCGATAATCTGTCGCTGCGTCTCGCGCTGGCCCAACCTGGCTGCGGTCATGCGCTCGCGGATGCCACCTTCTGTGGTGAACTCGCGGTCTTTGCGCTCGATGTATTTTGCCATCGCCTTATCCACCTGATGGCACAGGCAGACGGCCATGTTAGCGAGCTCCTCGTCGTTCATGCGCGCTGTCAAGGGGCGATAGTCGTCCCAATGGGTATGCTCTTGGCAGAAACGGTGGAGGGGGTCGAACCGTTCGTTCTTGCCGAACCATTCCGTCATACCTTTTCGCTTCAGATAGTCCTGATAATCCTCCAACAGTTCTTGGTTACTGCCTCGGGCTATGCCTAAAAGTTTCAATTCTGTCTCGGTGGACGTCTGGCCGTCGGTGCTGCCCTCGGCAATGTTCTGCTTGGTGCTCCGTGCTGCCTGCACCATCTGATCCACGGTGCGGTCGCCATAGCGGGGCAGATAGCGCTGACAGAACACCTGTGTGAGCTGATACAGCACATCGCTGCGCTGATAGAACCGCAGTTCGGTATATACCACCGCCTTGCGCATCACACTGGCAGTGCCGTCGGCGTAGTGCTGGATATGGGGTTGTTTCTTATTTGCTGAATCGTTCATCTGCTTAATACTGAAAATATCAGGTGGCTACGTTGAGAATAAACACAAATACGTTAATTCATGCCCCTGCACCTTTAGTAGGTGCCGCCGGAAGGTGATTGTTTGTCTGCATAATATGCCTCCTTTCTCGTCTCGCGCTGCAAAGATAGCGATTCTTAATGGATAATGGATAATGTATAATTGACAATTGATAATTCACAATGCACAATTCATAATTAACAATTCATAATTCACAATTTCTTCGACGAAGACAGAAAAAAGCTTTCGTTATCGTTATCGTTATCGTTATGAGGTGATAAGGTAGCGAAGCTTACTGTTATAGAACGGCGGCGTGTTTCAACTCATCCCTGATGGCTTTGTTGATGAAGTCATTGATTGTGGTTCCTGATGCTGACACAAAAGCGGCCACCATCGAATGGAGTTCGGATGACATTCGCAGGTTCAGACGCCCACTGTATGGCTTGGCTGGTTCCACGCCATCAGCGCGGCATCCCTCCAAATAACTGTCCACACCAGCTTCGAAATCCTTGCGAAGCTCATCCAGCGTCTGACCTTCGTACAGAATAAGCGACTTGCTCAGACCTTGTACTTTACCAAACAGGCAGTTGTCTTCCTTGCTATATTCCACACTGCCCTTATAGCCTTTATATTCCAGATAATCCATAGATATGTTTAGATGAGTTTGTTGCTTTTAAGGTGTTGAAAAATGGCTTTTATCATCCATTCTTTCATAATACTCCCTGGGTGGGGACGGTGTATGTCTATGAAGGCCCCTGATGGCTCATGTTTAAACCTCACACGGGAACCTGATGTTGTCCCTTTATTGTGCTCCTCATAGCCGAAGTGTGACAATAATGTTATCGTCTCTTCGTATGTGAAGTCTTTCGGTTTCTTCTTAAAACGTTCTATCAATTTATCTTTTGAACTCATTGTTGTTCGATTTGCGTTGCAAAAGTACTATTTTTGGTACTACCCTCCAAATATTCCATCTTTTTTTTATGAAAAAGTGATGATTGGCGCGCGAGAGAGGGTCCAAACAGCAGCTGCAACGCGCTTGACCCTTCAAGAATGTTATAAATAATTGAATAAGAAAATTATCAAAAGGTTTGTCCTGCTGCAGTTCTTATAATTTTTTGAATTAATTTTCTGATAATTTTGAGCGTAGCGACCATCCTTGAAGATATGACTGAGCTGCTCTGAGCATTATTTTGGTATAGTTAATTCACACTAAATCCAATAGAAACATTTTTAGCCGTTTTTCGCCGTCCTTACACTTTTTGTTATAACTTATTGATTTATGTGATGTTAGATTGAGTGTAAGGTAAATTTGTCCTTACACTACCTTCACTAGTGGTAAAACAAGTTGTTTTACTTTGTATGAGTTGGCTGTGTG
>JAEEGL011425447.1_pt1 | contig 10235 bp, 5 predicted proteins | sample 9134231 | NCBI WGS metagenome assembly JAEEGL01 (sample SAMN16246548, study PRJNA631951) | gut metagenome | biome: gut microbiome; feature: rumen; material: fiber-attached | host: Bos | place: Iran: Karaj | collected 2018-10 | reverse complement strand
AGCTATGTTCCTGTGGAAGGCACCGACTGGCTGCTGACCTATCTGGTACGGGAAAGCGTTATCAGTGATGAAATCAGCTATCTTTCCGACGGGATTATTCGAAGAAACATCATCCAGACCGTAGTTACCGCACTGATGATGCTGGGCATGATTACTTTCGTGATTGTTCAGACAAGAAGAAACACACGGCTTCTTGTAGAGCGCGAGACCGCAGAAGCGGAGATCAGGGGAAAACAGGAAGAACTGGAACAGCGCATCCGGCTGCAGGAACAGCTGGAGGAACAGGGAAGGCTTCTCAGTGAGGCATTGGATGAAGCCGAGCAGGCAAGCAAGGCAAAAACAGCATTCCTATCCAATATGAGCCATGAAATCCGCACCCCGATGAATGCGATTATCGGTCTTGACAGCATTGCACTGAATGACCCCGAAACACCGGAAAAAACAAGAGAATATCTGGAGAAAATCGGTGCCTCAGCCGACCATCTGCTGAACCTGATCAATGATATTCTGGACATGTCTCGCATCGAGTCCGGACGGATGATCCTGAAAAATGAAGAGTTCTCATTCTCCGAAATGCTGCAGGCAATCAACACCATGTTCAGCGGGCAGGCTTCGGAAAAGGGGCTGGATTATCAGTGCCGCATCACCGGAGAAGTGGATAATTATTATATCGGCGACGATATGAAGCTGCGCCAGGTGCTCATCAACATTCTGGGCAACGCTATCAAATTCACCCCCGCAGGGGGAAGTGTCGAACTTACAGTCGAGCGCACGGCTCAGTATAACGGTAAATCCACACTCTGCTTCCAAGTCAGGGATACCGGGATCGGTATAAGCAAGGAATATCTGCCGCATATTTTCGACGCCTTCAGTCAGGAGGACTCCTCTGCCACGAACCGCTATGGGAGTTCAGGCCTGGGCCTTGCCATTACAAAGAGAATCGTCGAAAAGATGAACGGCGATATTCAGGTGGAAAGCACAAAGGGAAGTGGTTCGGTCTTTACCGTAACGGTCACACTGACCGACTCCGACCGGAAAACAGCGGAAAATGACGAAAATGAGATTCATCCGGCCGACATGACCGTCCTGATTGTTGATGACGACCCGATCGCCTGTGAACATGCGAGCCTGGTACTGGAAAAGGCGGGTATCATGTCCGAACTTGCATCTTCCGGGGCTGAGGCTGTCGAGATGGTCCGGCTGCATCATGCCAGAAGGGAACCGTACAACCTGATCCTTGTGGATTGGAAGATGCCGGAGATGGATGGTGTTGAAACAACCAGGCGCATCCGCTCCATTGTCGGAAACGAATCCGCGATCATTATCCTGACAGCCTACCGCTGGGACGATGTTCTGGAGGACGCGATACAGGCCGGCGTAGACAGCTTTATCCCCAAACCGCTTTTTGCCGCCGCCGTGATGGATGAATTCAAAGCGGCACTGAAACGGAAAAACAACGCTCCCGGACGGGATGTACACAAAGCGGATCTGACAGGTCGGCGCATCCTGCTCGCTGAAGATATGGCCGTCAATGCAGAGATCATGATCATGCTGCTTCAGACACGCGGCATGGAGGCGGACGCCGCGGAGAACGGAAGAATCGCCGTGGAAAAGTTTCAGGCAAGTACGCCCGGCTTTTATGATGCAATTCTGATGGATATGCGAATGCCGGAAATGGATGGCCTGGAAGCAACACGCCGGATCCGCGCCATGGACAGAGAGGATGCCCGAAATATCCCCATCATCGCTCTGACGGCCAATGCCTTTGACGAGGATGTCCAGCATTCACTGCAGGCCGGCCTTAACGCGCATCTGTCCAAGCCGGTGCAGCCTGAGATTCTGTTTGAAACACTGGAAAGCCTGATCCCGGATTAAGCGAACAAGGGACAGTTCACTGAAGTAAACTGAAGTACAAAATAAATTAAAATTATTTTAAGAGGTGTTCTATGCTGACAATCGATGCCCTGAACCGTTTTGGCGCAGATACCCGGAACGGTCTTGAACGCTGCCTGAACAATGAGGCCATGTATCTGCGACTCGTCAATATGGCGCTGGACGATGCAAATTTTGGCAGACTTGCTGCCGCCGTTGAGACCGATGACAGGAAGGCTGCTTTTGAGGCTGTTCATGCGCTCAAGGGCGTAATGGGCAATCTTGCTCTTACGCCGCTCTATGAATTGTCATCGGAATTGACAGAACTGCTGCGGGCAGAGAAGGACGCAGACTATCCGGCCTACCTCGAAAAGATTCTCGCTCAGCGCAATGCCCTTCTTGACCTCCGCGACGACTGAGAGCCGGGAAGGTCCTTATGACAGCAAGCACGTTTGAACTGACGGAAGATACCCTTCCCATTGTCGAAGAAATCGGCGGCCATATGCCGGGCGGCTTCTTTATCTATCAGGCCCAAAAGCCGGAAAACCTGGTCTACGCCAATAAAGCCGTATTTGATATCTTCGGCTGTGCTGACATGGAAGAATTCAGGGAGCTGACCGGATTCACTTTCAGGGGAATGGTTTATCCGGAAGATTATGCGCATATTTCCGCATCGATCGCCCAGCAGATCAGCACCAGTGAAGATCATATGGACTATACGGAATACCGCATAACCCGCAGAGACGGAAAAACCCGCTGGGTGGACGATTACGGACACTACTGTGAAACGAAGGAACACGGCGGTGTCTTTGTGGTGTTCATTTCCGACATCACCGAAAAGAGAAACCAGCGTGAGGAAGAATTCCGCCAGGCGAATGCGGCGCGGATTACTTACGGCAAGGTGGCTCAGGCACTGGCGGGAGATTATTTCAGCATCTATGTTGTCGATCCCGATACCGACCAATTTGTGGAATACAGCTCTACCGAAGAATATGACAATCTGGGCGTGGAAAAAGCCGGAGAAGACTTCTTCAATCTGAGCCGGAAAAATATGGATCGCCTGATCTGCAGCGAGGACAGGGAACGTTTCCTGAGAATTTTCCATAAGGACAAAGTCATGTCCATCCTTGAACGGGATGGCAGCTTCACCATGAAATATCGCCTGATGACAGGTGGCATACCGATCTGGGTCAGCATGAAGGCAACACTGCTTGAGGACAGCGACGGGCGTCACCTGATCATCGGTACGAACAACATAGACGCCCAGATGAAGCGTGAACTCGAGTACCGGCGGAATGTTGAAGAGGCGAGAACCAGCGCAAGAAATGATTTTCTTGCCAATATGAGCCATGATATCCGCACGCCGATGAATGCCATCGTAGGCTATACCAATATCGCCAGAAGCCACAGTGATGATGCAGAGATGGTCTCCAACGCACTGGAAAAGATCGGATCGTCCAGCCATTATCTGTTGTCGCTCATCAATGATATTCTGGATATCTCCAAGATCGAAAGCGGAAAGATGCAGCTGAGCTGCGCACCCTGTGATCTGGGTGATGTCTTTCGCCGTATTGAGGACATTACCGCGCTGCAGGCGAAGAACAAGTCTCTGGTGATCAGCTACGATCACAGCGGTGTACTGCATTACAAAGTCAATGCCGACGAGCTGCGCATCGAGCAGATCCTCATCAACATTATCAGCAACGCCATCAAGTACACGCCGGAGGGGAAGACGGTTGATCTGATCGCCGGGGAAGAGCCTGCCGGAGAGGGCAGATACCGCTATCGATTCATCATCCGGGATACCGGCATCGGCATCAGTGAGGAATATCTGCCTCACATTTTTGAGAGCTTTACACGGGAAGAAAAAACAACCGTCAGTCGCATTCAGGGAACCGGTCTGGGCCTGGCGATTACAGCGAGGGTTGTCGAACTGATGGGCGGCACTATCTCAGTCAGAAGTACGCTGGGAGAAGGTTCGGAATTTACGGTGGAGCTTGAACTTGACTCGCTGGAAAACGAGGAGATCACAGAGGAAACCGGGGATGCCCCGGCTGACCTTACCGGCCACCGCGTGCTGCTGGTTGAGGATAACGATATTAACGCCGAAATTGCCGCTATGATCCTTTCCCAGTACGGCATCGCAGCGGATCGGGCCGAAAACGGCCAGATCGGCGTGGAGCAGGTAAGGCGGCATGAGCCCGGATACTATGATGCAGTTCTGATGGATATCCAGATGCCGGTTATGAACGGGTATGAGGCGACGAAGGCAATCCGGACCCTTCCGGGTGCATCGGTTCAGAGTCTTCCCATTATCGCCATGAGTGCCAACGCCTATGACGAAGACGTGCGAAACTGTCTGGAGGCTGGCATGAATGCCCATATTGCCAAGCCTTTTAACCCGGATAATCTGTTGAAACTGCTGCATGAGCAGACCAGCGGCCGTATTTCAGAGTAGGGACTGACCTGAAGAAAACAGTGCCCGTCGGCAGTGACAGAATTGTCACGTCTTTCGGCATGGAGGTATCTGTCGGAGGTTTGAGCATAGTGGTGAGAATGGAAACGGAGGAGCGGACGCTGACGCTCAGGACGATGTGAGCGGCATCGTGCCGGGATACTGCTTCTTACGGACGCTTCCGAGGGAAGAATACGAGATGATTGTCATGGAAAACTACAAGAAAACCTGATAGCCTGCCTTTTTGTGAACAATACAGATGGAGGAAACACCATGAAAGCGATACCGGGACAATCAGCCATACGGGCTTTGCAAAGGATTTTTTCCATTGCCATTGCGACGATCATCCTGGCTTCGGTTCTGCCCGCCGCCTGTGCCGATAACGAGCCCGAAATTGTCCGAGTAGGATATTATGAAAACGAAGTGTTTCAGGAAGGGGCGAGGGAAGGCGCGGTCAAAACCGGTTACGCATATGAATACTACCGGAAACTCTCGGAATACACAGGCTGGAACTATGAATACGTTTACGGTGGCTACGGAGAACTCTACCAGATGCTGCTGGACGGTGAGGTCGATCTTCTGGCCGGCCTTGCATGGCGTGAGGAGCGCGCACCGCTGATTGCCTATCCGGATGCAATCATGGGCCATGAGTCCTATTGCCTGGTAAAACACGATACGGATGACTTTATCACCTCTGATCCAAAAACAATGAACGGATGCCGGATCGGGGTGCTGGACAGCGTCATGGTAGGTGTACTGGACCGGTATCTGGAGGATCATCATGTGAGCGCTGAGGTGATTGTGTTTCCGGACCATACACAGCTGTTCCGATCTTTCGACTCCGGTGATGTGGATGTCCTGGTAGCAGAAAGCGACGGTGCTCACAACAGAGAACATGCGGCGGTGCTGGCACTGATCGGTTCGTCGGACTATTATCTCGTCGTGAATGCCAGGCGGCCTGATCTCCTCGCAGAATTGAACGCCGCACAGACGCAGCTGGCAGTCGAAGAGCCGAATTATCTCAACTCTCTGCGTGCAAGGTATTATTCGGTTAGTGTTTCCGCAAGGGCTTTCTCACAGGCGGAGCGGGAATGGATGGACAGCCACAGTATGCTTCGTGTTGGCTATCTGGAGAACTACCTGCCCTACAGCGATACCGACGGAGACGGAAATGTGACGGGAATCGTCAGGGACATCATCCCGGATATCCTCGATGTTCTTGGCTTGCAGAAAATTGCGGTCACCTACAGCGGGTATAAAAGCTATGACGATATGATCGCCGGGATCAATACGGGCGATATCGATGTCGCGTTTCCCGTAGGCGGCGGGCTTTACTATTCGGAGGAGAACGGAATCTATCAGTCCAATGCCGTGGCGTCTTCGCCTACCGCCCTCGTATTCAAGGGAGAGTTCAGCCGGGACAAGACTGCGGACTTTGCCGTCAATGAAAACAACCGCATGCAGTATTATTATGTGCGGACCAATTATCCGGAGGCAGAAATCACGTTTTACCCGTCCATCGACGCCTGCCTTGAGGCTGTGCTTGCCGGCAAAGCGGGATGCGTGACGCTGAACGGCCTGCGGGCAAACGATATTCTGCGAAACAGACGGTATAAGGATCTGTCCCTTCTCCAGGTAAGCTACAGCGACGCCCGCTGCTTTGGCGTAAAGATCGGCAACGAAGGACTACTGAAGCTTCTGAATCGAGGCGTCAATGTGCTGGGCAGCGATTATGCACAGAATATTGCCTACCGTTACACAGGAGGGCTGTATTCCTATGATTTCGTGGATATACTGCGTGAGCATACACTGCTTTTCGGATTGCTGATTCTTGCCGTAGCCGCGCTTGTCGTTTTTCTGCTGGTCCGGGATATCAGACACACGAAGAGAGATATCGCGGAGAAAGAGGCAGCCCGGCAGAAACTGGAGGAAAAGAACAGGGAACTGGCCGAGAGTCAGAAAGCACTGTCCGATGCGCTCGCAGCGGCGGAGCATGCCAACCGTGCGAAGACAAGCTTCCTCAACAATATGTCCCATGATATCCGTACACCCATGAACGCGATTGTAGGTTTTACGGCATTGGCTGCCTCTCACATTGACAACAAGGACCAGGTACAGGACTATCTCGGCAAAATCTCGGTATCCAGCCAGCACCTTCTTTCCCTTATCATTGATGTGCTGGATATGAGCCGCATTGAGCGCGGTAAGGTTCCCATCGAAGAGACAAACGTGCACCTGCCGGATGTGATCCATGATCTGAGGACCATTATTCAGTCAAGCATCAGCGCCAAACAGCTGGAACTGTATATCGATACGCAGGATGTGACGCATGAAGACATTGTGACGGATAAACTCCGTCTGAACCAGGTGCTGCTGAATATCCTCTCCAATGCAATAAAGTTTACACCTGCCGGAGGCATGATCAGTTTCCGGGTCATTGAGAAACCGTCACCGAGTACCGCGCTTGCCAACTTTGAATTCCGTATCAAGGATAACGGAATCGGGATGAGCGAGGATTTCCAGAAAACGATTTTTGATGCATTTACCCGTGAAAAATCCAGCACAGTCAGCGGTATACAGGGAACGGGCCTCGGCATGGCGATCACGAAGAACATTGTCGATATGATGGGCGGTGCGATTGCCGTACATTCATCCGTAGGAAACGGAAGCGAGTTTATAGTAGAGCTGCCTTGCAGAATAAGCGATGTGCCCGTGGAGTTTGAACCCCTTCCGGAGCTGAACGGACTGCGAGCTCTTGTGGCGGATGATGATACCCATACCTGTCTCTCCGTCTGCTCGATGCTTCGCGGAATCGGAATGCGGCCGGACTGGACAAACTACGGAAAAGAAGCCGTGATCCGTGCAAAAGAGGCGATGGATCAGGGAGATGAATTCCGGGTTTATATCATTGACTGGCTGATGCCTGATCAGAACGGAATAGAGACGGTGAGAAGAATACGCAGGGTAGTCGGAGAGCACGCACCCATCATCATCCTGACGGCCTACGACTGGGCAGACATAGAGGAAGAAGCCAGAGATGCGGGCGTGACTGCTTTTTGCTCAAAGCCGCTGTTCATGTCAGAACTGAGAAATGTTCTGGCACAGCCGTTCGCGGATTCTCAGGATATTCAGGCACAAAAAGAGAACACACCGGACGATGTACCCGATTTTTCCGGCCGGCGCGTTCTGCTTGCGGAAGACAATGAAATGAACAGAATGATTGCGGAAGCGATTCTGACAAATGTCGGACTCAGTGTTGAAATTGCCTGTGACGGCGCAGAGGCTGTTGAAAAGGTGGAAAATGCACCTGCCGGATATTATGACCTGATCCTGATGGATATTCAGATGCCGAAAATGGATGGTCATGAAGCGGCAAGGAAGATTCGCTCGCTGGAAAATAAACAGAAAGCGAATATTCCCATTGTGGCAGTTACGGCAAATGCTTTTGACGAGGATCGAAAGATTGCGCTCGAAGCGGGCATGAACGGTCATCTGGCAAAGCCGTATGAGATTCCCGCGATTATGGAAACTTTGAAAACACTGCTGTATTAAACGGGAAACTGGTTTCGCGCAGCTGAATGCCCACCTGCTTCGCCGAGAGCGAGGGAGGTGGGCAATTAAATTAGTCAGGCTGCAGATGCAATATCAACGTCTTTGCACGCATGCATGGCCGTGACAGCATCTGGTTTGAACGGCTCGTAATCCTGTGTTTTCCGCCCGTTTGTGTGGAAGACCAGCTGCTTTGAAAGCGAATAGTTCACAACCATGCCGACAATCCCAACAAGAAGAGTCGAGAGAAAGATGCTGACATTCAGGACGCTGACCAGCAGCATGTTCATCAGCCAGCCGAGAATCCAGACTGCTGTGCGGGAGCCGGTAAATGTTGCCAGTTCCGGAAGAATCTGCGGCTCAGTGCTGCGGAAAACCCATTTTCGGTTGGCAGGATAAGCATAGGCAATTGCTGCGGCATTCTCGACGATTGAAAGCACAGAATTCTGCCCTGCGGACGGGAATGCCGTTCCGGCGAAGAAGAGCAGGTTGCACAGATACTTGCAGCCCCAGGCTGCCGCGGTGGTGCCTCCGCCGACAAGAATATAGATGAAAAGCTCGCGATGTTTTGTGCAGAGCGTTTTGATTTTTCTGAACATTTCTGATGCTCCTTCTGGATAACCCATGACAGCGGCGGAGCCTGCCTGATAACGGTTTCCGGCCTAATTGTCATCAGTATAAAATGCCTACTGTCACAAAAGCAGCACACGGAACAAAACCAGGGAAAAAACAAAAGCCGGCTTAATAGGCAAGACCACCGATTCAACTGTCGGTGGTCTTGCCAATTTACGAGCTTGACAAAAGACAGATCAAAAGTATAATAAGTAATACAAATCATACTTATTGGGAGAATTGCAATATGGATGCTCCGAAAGGAAAGTACGCATGGACCGCGACGGTAGGGGAAAAGGGACAGATCGTCATTCCCAAGCAGGCGAGAGAGGTGTTCGGCATTAAGCCCGGCGATACGCTCGTGCTGCTCGGAGACGAAGAGAGGGGAATTGCCATTCCGCCTAAATCTGCCTTTGCACAGTTCTATGGGCTGGTATTCGGAGAGGAGGAAGAGAAATGAAAAGGATTGCCGCTTTCTGTATTCCCGCTCACGGGCATACAAATCCGATGCTGCCTGTTGTGGCCGAACTTGTGCGGCGCGGGGATGAAGTCCGGTTTTATTCCTTCGAAGAATTCCGGGAAAAGATCGAAAAAACCGGGGCAATTTTCGTTTCATGCGACACATTCCTGCCCGAATTGAGTATAAAGCAGGAAGAAAAACTGAAAAAAGTATCGACGACGGAGATGACAATCCAGGATATCCGCACTACCCTTGCTATGAATGATTTTCTGCATGAGGAGTTTGAGACCTTCCGTCCGGATGTTGTCTATACGGATTCCGTCTGCTTCTGGGGAAAACTGAACGCCTGGAAACATGATGTTCCGATGGTGGTTTCCACCAGTACCTTTGCCTTCAACCAGATGTCGAGTCAATACATGAAGAACTCACCGGCCGAGATAGCCGGTCTGATCTTCGGACTTCCCAGAGTACAGCGGGAACTGAACAGGCTGAAGAATTACGGCTACAAATTCAAAGGCTTGTTTTCACTGATTCAGAGTGACAACAGCACGGATTCGCTCGTGTACACATCGAAGAACTTTCAGCCTTTTGCGGAGAGCTTTTCCGACCATTACCTGTTTGTCGGACCATCGGTGTTTACACATAAACAACCGGAAAAGAACACGGACAAACCGCTTGTGTATATTTCAATGGGGACTGTGATCAATGATCGGCCCGCGTTTTATCATTGTTGTATCGAGGCTCTGAAGGATCTGCAGGTCGAGGTACTTATCTCCTGCGGCAGATCCGTCGAGATCGGCAGCCTGGGCGTACTTCCCGAAAACGTAAAGGTCTGCCCGTATGTAGATCAGCTGGATGTTCTCTCCCGGGCGTCCGTCTTTATTACCCACTGCGGCATGAACAGTGTGTCCGAGAGCCTGTATATGGCGGCACCCATGGTCCTTTATCCCCAGACCAACGAGCAGGCTGCCGTAGCAAGACGTGTGACCGAAATCGGAGCAGGCTTTCTTCTGAAGGATGATTCCGTAAGCGGTATCCGAAAAGCCGTTCAGAAAATATTGGGGACACCTGAATATGCGAAGGCGGCAAAAGCATGCAGTGCTGATTTCAGAAGCTGTGCGGGGACTGCGGGAGCGGCGGACTTCATTGAGAGTGCACCGCATAATCCGGAAGAAGACGACGTCATGCAGGCGCTTAAAAAAGCAAATACCTGCTGGCAGATTCTGTATAGCCTTCTTACGGTAGTAATTGCCATCATCATCTTCCACTTTATAAATACCAGATTCT
>JAEEGL011321167.1_pt1 | contig 10235 bp, 8 predicted proteins | sample 9134231 | NCBI WGS metagenome assembly JAEEGL01 (sample SAMN16246548, study PRJNA631951) | gut metagenome | biome: gut microbiome; feature: rumen; material: fiber-attached | host: Bos | place: Iran: Karaj | collected 2018-10 | reverse complement strand
TCATAAGTAACAAATACTTCTCCATGTTGTATAGGATTCATTGTACCAGGATCCACATTGATATAAGGATCAAATTTCTGCATGAATACCTTATATCCTCTCGATTTTAGTAATAATGCAATAGATGATGCCGTAATACCTTTACCTAACCCTGAAACAACGCCCCCTGTGACAAACACATACTTCGCCATAACTCTACCTCCAAAAAACATATTTCAATTATAAAACAATATGTTCATCAATATAACTCTTATATTGAACTAAAAAAAATGATATAATTATGAAGAAGCCCCCTATAAAGGTCTTTTTTAATATTTTATAATTTACAAAATAACATATTAAAGATTTTAATATCATTGCTGAAAGCGAAGATATTACCATTAATGAATAAAAACTCGATTAACCGAGTTTTTTTATGCAACAAAACATGCATCATTTGTATATTGATTTTAATATAGAAATATCTATATAATTAAAGTAGAAGGTGAGTAAAATGAATGAAAATAATGAATTCTTATCAAGTGTATCTCATGAAATAAGAACCCATTTAAATACTATAGTTGGGTTATCAGAAGATATCAGTGAATACGAAGATATTCCAGAAGAAATAAGAGAAGATGCGGAAGATTTAGTAACATCTTCAAAAACACTATTTGAATTTATTGAAAATATCCTAGATTATGTTGCAATAGAAAACAATGAAGTTAGAATTGTTAATAATCCTTATAATCCAAAAGATTTATTTGAAAAACTAGCAAAAAATGATGAAGAGTTCATCGGTGATAATCCTGTTTACTTACACACTAATATAGATGAACATATACCATATGAATTAATTGGTGATAAAAAACACATTGAAAAGATTGTTAGTAATTTACTTCTAAATTCTATTAAATATACCGAAGGTGGAGACATCTGGTTTGATGTATCTAGTATTAATAATAATGACGAATGTACTTTAAATATCAAAATTAAAGATACTGGACGTGGCATGACAGATGAAGAAATGTCTAGATTATTTAAAAAGATAGATAAATTAGATGCTAGAGAAGATTCCAGATCTAATGGAACAGAAGTAGGTCTTACAGTTACAAAGAGTCTAGTAGACATGATGGGTGGTACTATTCAAGCAGAAAGTACATTTGGTGAAGGATCTACATTTGAAGTAACTATTCCACAAAAGATAAGTCAGATGGAAGAATCTGAATTATCAAGAACTCAAAGATTAAGACTTCAACAAATAAACTACGAAGAAGAAGGTTATGGTTATAAAAAAGTACTTGTAGTAGACGATAATATACTTAATATTAAAGTAGTTCGTAGAATCCTAGAACAATATGATTTAGTATTAGACGAATGCTATAGTGGTCAAGAGTGTTTAAATATGGTTGGGGAAAACAATGATTATGACTTAATATTAATGGATATATTGATGCCTGGAATGAGTGGCGAAGAAACATTAAGAAAACTAAAAGAAATGGAAGAATTCGACACGCCAGTAATCGCCTTAACTGCAGAAGCTGAATCTGGCTCTCAAGAAAAATATGTTAATGAAGGTTTCGCCGACTACTTAGCAAAACCATTCTCAAAAGAACAAATAAAAAATAAACTAGATAATGTCTTTAAACAAAGAGATATTCGCGAAGAAGACTATTAAAAAAGATGATACTATATAGTATCATCTTTTATATTTGAACCATTATCAACCACTTCTTCAACTAAACCATCTACTGAAGCAATCAAATCATTATAATTATCATATGATTCAATAAACCAAATTTTTTGGCTCTTACCATTTGGAAAAACAGCTAGATAAGAAGTATCAGAATACTTAGTCTTAATTTCTATTTTTTTAGAACTAAACCAAATATTAAATCTATTAAGATTCTTATATAAAACATTATTATTCTTTTTCAAAAATTCTAATTTTAAAAATTGTATTGAAGTGTGAATACTAAGTAAAACTAACAATCCAAAAAGAAGGAATGTTTCAAAATCAAAACCAAACATTTCTTGTTTATATCCATAAACCATAAAAACTATAAAGATAATAAAACTTAGAAAACATCTTGGATGTATCATATAAGCATGATAATTGTCATCAATTACCATGCTTTCAGCAATAATTCGAACTGTTTTATCTTTCATTTTTCTCTCTAGTCTTATTCTCGAAAATACATAGAGAATATTCACACCACCAGCAATAAGAATAGCAGCTTCTGCCAATCCATTTTTTCCAAAAAGTAATAAACAATTGCAACTATTGTAAGTACAGTTACCAAAAAATATGTTGGCCCTTCAAGTTTTCTACTAATAAAAAACGATTTCATATAAATATCTCCTTTATCATGCACATTTATTATATCAAAATATGATAACAATTGATATGATATAATCAAGTTGGGAGTTGAAAAAGATGGATTTCAAAGAAGCATTAATTAACAACGATTTAAGTGCACTTAAAAAGATACCTAAAACAGATATCCATAATCATGGGGTAATGTCAGGAACAAGAAAATATGCTAGAGAACACGGTATTGATCTTCCCCATGAAAAAATAGATGGTATTCTTTCCTTCATCAAATTTGCTGGAACTTATATAAAACCAGTTCAACTCCAAGAAGAAGGTTTAAGACTATTATTAGAAAATAATTTCCAAAACTGTTTAGATACAGGAGTCAAATATGTAGCTACCCAAATAGATTATCGTAGTTGTATTAGAACTTTTAACTCAGATGTCGATAAATTCATCGAATTCCTAGAATCATTTAAATATGATAATTTAAACATTTATTGGGATTTATTAATCAATAGAGATCGTTACAAAATAGATGATAGAGATATACTAATTAAATTAATCAACACCAAATTCTTTAGTGGAATAGATCTTGCATCCAAAGAAAATTCATCCCCAAATGAACCATTCAAAGAATTCTATAAATTAGCAAATTCATTAAATATGATTACTAAAGTACATGCAGGGGAACAACTAGGTGCAAACTACATACGCGATTGTATAAACGATTTCAATCCTAAACAAATACAACATGGTATTAGAATTATAGAAGATAAAGAAGTGATGAAACTCGCTAAAGAAAAAGGTATCATTTTTAATATTTGTCCTACTAGTAATATAGTTTTAAAAACTGCAAAGAGCATCAAAGAACATCCTATAAAACAAATGGTAGAATATGGTTTAAAAGTTACAATAAATACAGATGATTTATTAATCTTTGAAAGTGATATTAATAACGAATATCTTAAACTATATAATGAAGGTACTCTAACAAAAGAACAACTAGAAGAAATACGCTTATTTGGTTTATCATTATTTGAAAAATGATACTAAACTCGGTAAAACGAGTTTTTTTTATGATATAATTTAGATAATAGAAAGGTGGGATTAAAATGAATAATAAAAAGAACAAAAAAACTGGTGTTATTCTTGTATCACTTGTTATTATTATCATCTTAATCCTAGCTCCAATGTACATTTTTAATTTAGGATTTTTTAAAGAAAAAAACTTAAATACTACAAAAGAAGAAAAACAATCAAAGATTCATTTCTTAAGCACTGGTGCATCTGATTGTTTCCTAATAGAGAGTAATGGACACTTTGGTTTAATAGATTCATCTAATCCACCTTTCAATGATGGCACTTCACGAGCAGTAGTAGAAAATCCTAAATACACTGTATCTCACGTGGTAGAGTATCTAGATAGAATTGGTGTTAACAAACTTGATTTCATTATAGCAACACATTCTCATTCTGATCACATAGGAGGAATGAGAACAATTGCTCATAAATATGTTGATAACAATACCAAATATTATTATAGAACATACGTTGAAACATACGATACTACTGTTTATCCAGATTGGGATGATATGGGTTATTACACTAGAGCAACAGAAGCTATGAAAGAAAAAGGTGCAGAGTTGATTGAAGTAACTAACAAAGAACCATCTTTTGAACTAGGAGAATTCAATATAAAACTTCTTAATACAGAACCAGCTAGTGATAGCGAAAAAAACGAACAAGGTATTGCTAGAGGCGAAAACAAAAATTCAATAGTTACACTAGTTACATTTGATTCAAAAAAAGTTTTACTAACAGCAGATTTAGAAATAGAAGATGAAGACAAAATTGCTGAAAAAGTTGGAAAAATAGATATTTTAAAAATGGGACATCACGGTTATGCAACATCTTCTAAAATAAGTTTCTTCAATACACTTAAACCAAAAGAAATAATAATAAGTAATGAAGAATACTTCATTAAAGATAATGCAACAGCAGCTTTAAGATATATTGAAAAAACCAATAATACCAAAGCATATCTAACGAGCAGAGTAAATGATGCAATTATTGCTACATTTAAAGACGATAATTACACATTATCGGATGAAAAAGGAAAAGGCATTAATGATGCCGAACTAAAATTTATCGTAGAACAAAATGATAACTGGGAAAGAATATCTTATAACAATGAATCAGTGTGGATTTATTACAACAATGGTATACCAGTTGGTGGTTGGCAACAATTAACAAGAGATGGAAAAGAATCTTGGTACTGGTTCAATCGTGCAGGTAGTATGGTTACCGGATGGAAAGAACTAGAACGTGACGGAATAAGATCCTGGTATTACTTTGACTCTGATGGCTCAATGGCTAGGGGATGGCGAAGAATACCATATAACAACGAAATGAAATGGTATTACTTGAAATTTGATGGTACCAAAGCAAAAGATACCTGTCTAACAATAGAAAACGAAAAACATTGCTTTGATGAAAAAGGAATATGTTATTCAGGTAAAAACTGTTAAAAGAGCAAAAGCTCTTTTTTTATGAAATTAATATGAAAAAAGTTTCATATACTATTGCTTTTACTAAAATATAGTATTATACTTGAATTGAAATATGAAATATATTTCATATAAAGGAGGATATGTGAAATGAAGAAAAAATGCGCAGCTAATGAGTTAAATATTGGCGATAAAGCAAAAGTATTAGAACTTGATGTATCCAACAAAGAGATAAAACGCCATCTACTAGATATGGGAATAACTAGGGGAGTAGAAATATCCGTTAAAAAGATAGCTCCAATGGGAGATCCTATTGATATTAGTTTAAGAGACTATGAACTATGTATCAGTAAAAAAGAACTATCTAGTATTCTAGTGGAGGTGATTAAATGAAAATAGCACTAGTAGGTAATCAAAATAGTGGTAAAACAACTTTATTTAATGCCTTAACTGGTATGCATGCTAAAATAGGTAACTGGCCTGGAGTTACTATCGAAAAGAAAACAGGTAAAATCAAAGGAACAAAACATGAAATAACTGACTTACCAGGTATTTATTCCTTAAGTCCTTATTCAATAGAAGAAGATATCTCAAGACAATATGTCTTTGATGATAAACCAGATATCATAATTAATATAGTTGATACAACTCAACTAGAAAGAAGTTTATATTTAACAACTCAATTACTAGAATTAGATTCTCATGTAATAGTAGTACTTAATATGGCCGATCTTTTAGAAGCCAAAGGTATTACTGTCGATGTAGAAGAATTATCTAAAAAACTAGGTACCCCAGTAGTATTAGTATCAGCTATGAAAGAAACAGGTATCGATAAACTGCTAGATGAAATAAACACACTGTCTAAAACAAAAGAAATAGCAATTTATGATAAGAAACTAGAAGAAGCTATAACAAAGATAGAAGAAGAACTTCCTAAAAAAGAAATACATAAGAGATTTATAGCAGTAAAACTTCTAGAAGAAGATAATCGATTCAAAAAATATAATAATTCTAAAATAGATACAATTAGATCTAAGTTATCTGATCTATATGAAACAGATTTAGAAGAAACAATAGCAACAGAAAGATATGACTTTATCTCAAAAACAAGAAATGAAGTATTTAAAAAGAAAAATAAAACTAGTTTAACTGATAAACTAGATAGAATATTCTTAAACAAATGGTTAGCATTACCAATCTTTGCTCTTATTATGTTCCTAATCTATTACTTATCAGTAGGTGTAGTAGGTTCATTTACTGTTGATTTAATAGCTGAATGGTTCGAGTCCCTTGGAGCTGTAACCGAAAAATGGTTAACTGGTATTGGAACATCAGCATGGCTAGTATCACTAGTTGTAGATGGTATTATTGCTGGTGTAGGAGCAGTACTAGGATTCGTTCCTCAACTAATTATTTTATTCATTTGTATTTGTATCTTAGAAACAACTGGTTATATGTCTAGAATAGCATTATTCCTAGATAGAATATTTAGACGTATTGGTTTAAGTGGAAAAAGCTTAATTCCATTTATAGTTGGTTCTGGTTGTTCTGTTCCAGGTATTATGGGCGCTAGAATAATTGAAAACCAAGATGAAAGAGAAATGACAACCATTCTTACACCTTTCATTCCTTGTAGTGCTAAATTACCAATAATATCTCTATTTGCAGGTTACTTCTTTGGTAAAAACTCAGGAGTTATATCATTCTCTTTATATATTTTAGCAATTGTAATAATTATTATAACAGCATTATTAATGAAAAGATTTATCTATAAAAATACAAGTAGTACATACATATCTGAATTACCAGAATATAAACTACCAAGTATTAAATATGTAGCTAAAGATGTCTTTGATAAGGTAATGGCCTTTATAAAAAGAGCAGGAACAATAATTCTATTATGTTCAATAGCAATTTGGTTCCTATTATCATTTAACTTTAAAATGCAATATGGTGTAGAAGTAGAAGATAGTATTTTAGCAAAAATAGGAGACAAAATCTCAATAGTATTTAAACCTATGTTAGGAGAAAAGAGTTGGGGAGCAACAGTATCAGCTATTCAAGGTTTAGTAGCTAAAGAACAAGTAGTATCTTCTATGTCTATCATTGCTGGATTTGGTGAAGAAGGAGAAGCTAATGATATATTTAGTGAAACTTCAACATTTGGTTTTATGAACGCTAAAAGTGCATACGCATTTATGATCTTTAACTTATTCTCAGCTCCATGCTTTGGTGCTATTGGTGCTATGGCAAGAGAACTAGGAAGTAAAAAGAAAATGTTAAAAGCAGTCCTATTCCAAACAGGATATGCGTGGTTACTAGCAACAATATTCTATCAAGTAGCATCTCACATCCATGGTATTAATATAGCTAATACAGTTATCATAGCTTTATTACTTATAATAATCCTCCTAGTAATTATAAGAACAAGAAAACACCATGGCTGTGAGAATTGCCCTTATTGTGATAAATGTTGTAAATAAAAAAGACTTATTTAATTAAGTCTTTTTTAAATAGTTCTTTAATATTATTAATGACTAAATCAGTCATAATTTCATAATCCATATCTTTATGTTTATGATAAATAACTTCATGACATAAATTTTCTATCATTCCTAGAGCGATATGAACTCTTTCATCTAAATGATTATCTCTAAAATGATTCTTTAATAAGATTGCTTTTATCTTCTCAGTTACCTCTAATTCTTTACGATAATAATAAGCTGCGACCAGTTCATCACTATGAATCATTGCTGTAATTTCTTCATGAGCAATCTTAGATACTTTATGTTCATCAATATGATGTTTAATCATATCTTTCATTACTTTATCAAAATCATCTATTTTAAAATCATTACCATCTTTTAACATAGGGAAGAATATATCATCACCATATTCTTCTAATCCTTCTAAGAATATACTTCTTTTATCTTTAAAGTATTGATAAACAATACCAGTAGAAACACCGGCTTCTTTAGCTATTTCTGCTGTGTTAGTAGAGTGGTAACCATTTTCACATATTAAATCAAAACCAGCTTTAATAATCTTTTCTTTCTTTTCAATAGCTCTTTTTTGTCTAGGTTCTCTTACTTCTGATTCCATATGACTCACTCCTTGCATGTATTATAACACAACTATATGAATTATACTTCATATTTTAGGAAAAGAAATAATTGTTTAATAGTGTAAATAGGCCAACATTAATCCTTCGAAAAAGACTCATAATTATACTATAATGATAATATAGGGGTATTATGAGGAAGTGATAAAATGAATAACGAACAACCAAAAATGACTAAAAACCAAATACTAGTTATTGTTGTTTTAAGTGTAGTTTTAGTAGCACTAATCGCATTAAACTTCCTTGTGGATAAAAATAATAATTTAGAAACGGAAACTCCAAAAAATGATACATCAGTAAATATAACTGAAGAAGATCAAGAAGAAGTAGAAGAGGAAATATCTTCTGAAGATCCAGCAGAAGAACAAAAGACAGAAGAAAAACAAGAAGAGACTTCTAAAAAAGAAGAATCTAAAAATGAAGAAACAAAACAAAAAAATCAAACAAACACAACGCCAAAACAAAGTGGAACTACCATAAATAAAAGTGGTAATTACAACTTAACAGGTAATTATGAATGTTTAAAAATCAAAGCAACTGGTACTGTAATAATAAACTTAAATGGCGCAAGCATAAAATGTACAAGCGGACCAGCTATTTATGTTGACAGTGCAGCTAAAGTTACAATAAATACAACTAAAGATAGTACAATTACATCTACAACAACTACAACTTTAGATGGTGCAATTTACTCAAAAGCAAATTTAGCATTTGAAGGTAGTGGAACATTAAAAATAACATCAAACTATGACGGAATAGTATCAAAAGACAATCTAGTATTTAACAATGGCACATACATTGTTAACGCATCAGACGATGGAATAAGAGGAAAAGATAGTGTAACTATAAATGGTGGTAAATATACTGTTACTGCTAAAGGCGATGGTATCAAAGCATCTGAAGATGTAGATAAAACCAAAGGATATGTCATAATCAATAAAGGAACATTTACTATTACTTCTGGAAATGATGGTATTCAAGCAGAATCATACTTATATATCAACGGTGGAACATATACTATAAAAACTCGAGGAGGATATACCACTTCTCTTAATACTCAAATATCATCAAAAGGCTTCAAAGCTGAAACAGAACTAAAAATAAAAAATGCAACAGCAACATTAAGTACAGGCGACGATGCAATTCATTCCAATAGTAATGTGACAATAACATCAGGAAATATTAAAATTCAAACAAATGATGATGCAATTCATGCTGACAATAAAATAACAATTAACGGCGGAACAATTAATTCTCCAAATTGCTACGAAGGATTAGAAGCAAGTTCCATCTATATTAATGGCGGTAATACAACTATAAAAGCAATTGACGACGGTCTAAATGCAGCTGATGGTACCAACACTGGACGACCAGGAGACCATTTCCAAAACTCAAAGGGTATTATAGAAATTACTGCTGGTACTCTAAAGGTAATATCTGCCGGTGATGGATTTGATAGTAATGGAGTAATTAACATCAAAGGTGGAACCACTTATGTAGAAAGCTCTAGTAGATCACCAGAAGAAGCTATCGATCATTCAGGAGTAATGACAATAACTGGTGGGACAATTATAACAGTTTCTAAAAACGTTGCTAATGACGATGGCCTTTTAAAATCTGAAATCCCTTGTGTTTTCCAAGAACTAACAAACACAGGTTCAGGAAAAATAACCATTGGTAACATTTCTTATACACCAACTATTAATGATTATAAATATATAATGGTTGCAAGCAAAAGCCTTTCAACCGGATCAAATACACTTAACTATGGCAACAATAATATGACTGTTAATCTAACAACAGGAATAATAAATATTCCATATAGTCCTCAAGGTCCAGGAAGACATTAAAAAACGGACATACAGTTCGTTTTTTTATGTTATAATATAAGAGAATAGGAGGAATCGTCATGTTACTAGCTTTATGTGATAGATCATATATATTAGAAATCATGTTAATAGTTAAAACTTTCTTCAAGCTAGTATGTTATATAGTTCCTCCGATAATCATCATTGTTACTATAATAGGTTTTACTAAACCAATAATAGATGGTAAAGAAGAAAGTCTAAAAGAAAATGGAAAAATATTAGTCAAAAGATTAATAGCAGGGCTTCTAATATTATTCACACCTACATTAATCAACTATGTGTTTACCAGTATAGTAAAAGTAGATGATGTAGAATTCATCGCTTGTATGGAATCAGCTACCAAAGAAAAAGTAGAAGCATTGAAGAAAAAAGAACAAGCAGAAGAAGAAGCTAAAAAGAAACAACAAGAAAAAGAAGATCAGAAAAAACAACAAGAGGCATAC
>JAEEGL011070981.1_pt1 | contig 10235 bp, 10 predicted proteins | sample 9134231 | NCBI WGS metagenome assembly JAEEGL01 (sample SAMN16246548, study PRJNA631951) | gut metagenome | biome: gut microbiome; feature: rumen; material: fiber-attached | host: Bos | place: Iran: Karaj | collected 2018-10 | reverse complement strand
CTGATCATGATGCCGCTGGCCTACAGCATCTCCGACGGTATCCTCATCGGCGTGATCTCCTACGTGGTCCTCTACGCCCTCACCGGCAAGGCCAAACAGATCACCCCTACGATGTGGGTCCTCGCCATCCTGTTCATCCTGAGGTATATCTTCATATAGCCCTGCGGGCGGGTCCGGGCTTGACCCAACGTCATATCGGACCTGACCCAACGTCATGCTGGACTTGACCTGGCATCTCTTGTGGCCACAGAATGCGTCCTGACAAACTCAGGGCCATTCTGTGGCTTCGTTTTAGCCGAAACCGCCCGAATCCCGGCCATAGAATGGCCCTGCCTTCCCCGAGCCCCATTCTGTGGCCACACATAGACACTCTCTCGTCATTCGCTCCCACTGGTCGCGGCTCTCGCTTCGCTCGGGTCCAGGCTTGACCCGGAATCCCGGCGCTCCTATGCAGGGGTGACAGCGTTGCTCCTCATGGTTCGCTGCAGGCGCGACCTGCGCGTCCGTCCCTTGACGGCGAACTTCTCCCTTTTAGCTGTCGCTACGCTCCGCTAACGGTCGAAGAACCTTGCGCCGTCACGAGACGGGACTCCCGCTTGGCCGCGTGTTCCCTGCCGCTCACAAATCGTCGCCCCTCTGTCAGCCCCTGCTTCTTTTCGCGCCTTATTGCCGAACAGGCGCAGAATTCAAAAATTCAATCGACTGATAATCAACTGCTTTGATTGTCAGTTTTTGCGCCGACGGCCAAAATCAGGCTGTGGCGCAGAATCTCAAAAACGTTGGCGCTGATAATCAGCGATTTATGAAATCCGGGCGTGCGCCTGTTTGGCGGCAGGGTTTTCCTTGGCCGGAGACGGACGGGACCCTCTTTATCCCGCTGGCACCTGACGTGTAGTTAAGTTTCCCCATTCATTACAAGCCTGAAAACGATATAATTGCACCGAAATGAAAATATTAAAAATTTATTTATTATATTTGTAGAGTTGTCTTAGGACAATGTACATACAGAAAGCGTCAGCTTTTCCGCCGTGTTGAATCTGGACAATTCGCGCAAAGACGGATATGGTGATGCTTACATCGGCTGTATTGTGGGTCTTCCGCCCTCAACATAGCAAGTGTGAGTTAATCCCTTATTCTCTTTGCAGGCAGTCCAGAGCCCAACACGGGAATAAGACCCGGTTGGCTCACACTTTCTATTTTAAACGATGGAAATATGGGATGTTAAAACAATCTGCTATGAAAAAGAAATTTTATTTGTTGGTCGGTTCCTTTGCCCTTTTTTTTCTTTTAGGAGGGATTGCGTCGTTCGCCAATGCGCAGGAAAGAACTAAAAAAGTAATCGAGTTAAAAATCGGCATTTCTGTTACCGGTTATGTGATAGAGATGAATGATGGCGGTTACATGCTTGAGACGGATTCTGGTGATATCATTTTTTACTCCCGGGATGAAATACGGAGCATCCGCAATCCTTCCGATATCATTGAGAATAACGAGAATGCTGATTCTGCCCTTAGGCCGGATGGATCCAAAACTCCTGTCATCATTGTCGCTCAGGAAAATACGCTTGAGTCTCTCCTCCGTTACTACAGAATTCAAGAGAAATTGAAACAATTCTGGGAATGCCATTACCGCAAAGATAAAAAACAAGCTGAGGCCATCGAAGATGAGTTGTGGGAGATCGAGAAGACAGTGAGTAATAATAATTCTATCCCTGAATCTGTGCGGAGGGAATTTAGAGATTATATTGAGGATGAAGAAGACAGGCTCGAAGAAGATGCGGAGAAAGCAAGAAAACAAAATAAACGTAAAAAATAAGAAAATGAGAAGAATAATGTTTGTATTGATGCTGCTTGTGGGAATCACAGCAGGTGCTTCAGGCCAGGAAAGAATTAAGAAGGTACTAGAGTTGAAAAACGGAACTACTATTACTGGCTATGTTATGGAGCAAGATAATGGCAATTACATGTTGGAGACAGAGGCTGGTGATGTGTTGTTTTTCTCCAGAGAGGATGTTGCTGCTGTCAGAAGTCTTAATCAGAGTGTGAGCCTTTCTGTATTGGAGGTGCAGCAAAAAAGGCCTGCAGATTTGCTGAAAAGGGCTGGATTCGGTCTTGAGTTTATTAATTCAAAAGAGCCGTTACGGCCTGAACAAGTCTCAAAAGATTTTTGGCAAGAATACGCCCATGCATCAAAAAAGAAGAAGTCTGGTATGATCTTGATGATTGCAGGTGGATCATCCTTGGTTGTAGGGTCTCTTCTTTTTTCATTTGCGGGACAATCCTATTATTGGTGGTCCGATGGAAGAGGTAATACCGAATCATATTACTATATAAATGGTGCTGGATATGCTGGTATTGGTTTGATGGGAGCCGGGCTTGGAGTTGCGGTTTGGGGCGTAATTCGCTTCATGTCTGGTAATTCCCAATTGGGCAGACTTGCCACACAATTCAATAGCGGAAACGGCTATATTTCAGAACTATCATTGGATTATTCTCCCACTGGAATAGCTCTTGTCTACAAATTCTAGCAAAGATGAGAAGACTTCTCTGCATCCTATTCTTCATTCTGGTTGGACTTACGGTTTCCGCTCAAATCGTGCCCGAACGCGTATTTGAGAATGGGAGAGTGGGTTATAAGGTGTCAGGCAAATGGATTGTCTCTCCAATATATGAATTTGGTTCTGAATTCCGGAACGGATTCGCGATGGTCAAACAGGACGGGAAGTTTGGTTTCATTGATACCGGTGGTAAAATTGTCATTGAGTGTAAATATGATAGCTGTACGCTGTTTGATAGTAATGGGGTGGCAACGGGTAAAATCATGGGCAGCCGTTTTTACTTCGACCGTAATGGAAATGTGTTCAGTAATATGGATGAATTGAAAGCTGCTGAGATGTTGTCATCGAAGGAGTATACGCAGGGACGGAATTATGCCATCAGTGATTATGCCCCTACATTGGACCCCTCTGGAAAGTGGGGATACAAACAGTTTGATGAGTGGGTCATTCAGCCCCGTTTCGATGCTGCCGGAGATTTTCAGGACGGCATTGCCGCTGTGTCGCTCGGTGGAAAGTGGGGTTATATCGGAAAGGACGGAACGAATTCCATCCCCTTCAAATATGAACAGGCAGGGCCTTTGATCGATGGCCTTGCCCGGGTGAAGCTCTATGGAAAATGGGGGTATATTGACAAAACAGGAACGACTGTCATTCCCCTGAAATACGCGATGGCGACGGACTTTTCCGACGGCCTTGCCCAAGTTGTTTTCAATGGAAAAAACGGATATATTGACAAGACAGGCCAATGGTTCGATTCTGCGGAAGAGATGATGCAGACATACAGTGCATTCGCCCGCCATTTTGTAGAAACCGACATCAATCAGTGGCAGAAAAAGGGAAAGTATGAAAAAATGGCCCAGTGGCAGGCGCGTGTATCGGATATAAACAGGCAGAAGCGGATTGATTCATTGGTGAGCGTGGCACAAGAGCAATTCATCAGGACCGAGAGCAAGAAACTGAAATTGAACTATGAAATCGTAGATTATGATTCTGAGAGCGAGGTGTTCCTGATTCACGACACCCGGTTTGGCAATCTGCTGGTACCTGTACCCATCGAAGAAGCCGAGCAGTTTGAGAATGCGTTCAAGGTAATCAGTCGCGAAGATACCTACTGTATCAATGGTGATAATCTAGGTTTGAAGGAGGCGCTGTTCATTACACCCTACGACAAGACATACGCATACAATAATACGGCTTCTCTGTCTTTCGCTTCCATCGACATAGACTATACATTCGAATCGGTGAGTTTCGAGGATGAAATTCTGCCGCAAAAGAGCGGAAGCCAGTTGATAGCCTCCAAAAATGTGAAAGTGGGCCCGTCTGACGTGGATCAGAAAATACCGGATACACATGCTGTAAATGACAGTACATTTGCGCTTATCATTGCGAACGAGAACTATAAGTTTGTTTCCAATGTCCCCTTTGCTCTGAATGACGGGAAAGTATTCGAAGATTATTGTACCAAGACGCTGGGTATTCCCAAAGACCATATCCACAGGGCGGAAGATGCCACGTATGGCATGATTATGGGAGAATTGGACTGGATAACAAATATCGCCAAAGTCTTCAATGGAAACGCCCACATCATTGTTTACTATGCGGGTCATGGTATTCCTGACGATAATACACGCGATGCCTATTTACTTCCTGTCGACGGAACCGGAAGTAACACGTCAACGGCCATCAAGTTATCAAGCATTTATTCCAGACTGAACGAGAATCCCACAGAATCCACTATCGTATTTCTAGACGCATGTTTTTCCGGGGCTCAGCGAAATGGACAAATGCTGGCTCAAGCCAGAGGTGTGGCCATCAAGCCAAAAGCTGAACGACCGACAGGCAACATGGTTGTCTTTTCAGCAGCTTCAGACGATGAAACGGCATATCCCTACAATGAAAAGGGGCATGGCTTGTTCTCGTATTATCTCTTGAAAAAAATTCAGGAAACCCAAGGCGAGGTTACGCTGGGGGATTTGGCTGCGTACATTACAGAAAATGTGAGCCAGCAATCTATTGTCCAGAATGCCAAAAGTCAAACTCCGACTGTCGTACCATCCATGGAATTGGGAGATCAATGGAAAGAGATCAAACTAAGATAACATATAACCGACCTATGAAAAGAATTGTATTTGTTTTGATTGCCTCTCTTTTTTCCGTGCTGGCAATGGCACAAGACAGGGAAGTCAAGCAGGTTGAGTTGAAGAATGGAAATAAGCTGACTGGATATGTTTCGGTCCAGCAAGACGGATCTTATCTGGTAGAGACGACCGGAGGGGATGTGTTTTTCTTTACTTCTTCGGAAGTATCCAAAATAACCGAAGTCAATTCCACCACAACCCCGACTCCTTTCTCAACTTCTGATAAACAAAAGAAGTATCCTAGGAATCAAGTAGGTTTAAACAAACTGGTTTACAAGAGAGGGGGGCTGTTACGGTTCATTGAGACCGGTCTGCCGCTTGAGCAAGGTGATTTTGCAACGAGTCAGGGTTGGGATGCGTACCAAAGTGCTCGTAAGTTGCGCAAGGCGGGTAATATTTTGTGGATATCGGGAACCGCGGTTATTTCCGTAGGCATCGTAATAGGTAGTGTGATTGATGAGGATATTGGGGGCGTGGGGCTACTATCCGGAAGCGTTTTGACGATTACAGGATTTACGCTTAGTGCCATTGGAAATACGAAGATTAAAAAAATAGCAAAGGGTATCAACCAGGGTACTGGCTATGAACTGACCTTTGGCGCCCAACCGCACGGTATAGGTCTCGCCCTTAATTTCTGATGAATTGAAGCGATGGCTTATTGGCGTTTGTGCTTGTTGTTCCTGTTTTGTCCCCTTTTGCTTATGGGGCAGGGCGCAGTTTCCGTAAAAGGGGAATATGTGTATTATGCTGAACCTGGCCAATCGTTGAAAGAGGCACAATTGGCGGCGTTGCAAGGAGCGAAGAATGATGCTTTGAGCCGGGCTTTCGGCACGGCCGTCACCCAGCAGACATCACAGCGCGATTCGTGGGTTGACGGCAAGGAGAGTTCTTTCTTTTCACAAATGAGTGACAGTGAGGTAAGAGGAGTCTGGATTGAGGATGTCGGTGAACCGGAATACGTAAGTTCTTTGATTGATGACATGATCGTGGTGAAGTGCGTCGTCCGGGGAAAGGCCAGGCCCTTTTCCAACGAGGCAGTCGAGTTTGAAGCCGCATTGCTTCGCAACGGAACGGAACTTCGTTTTGCTTCTGCCAATTATCGTTCAGGAGATGATCTCTATTTATGGTTCCGTTCCCCGGTGGATGGGTATGTGTCTGTATATCTGGTCGATGAGACGCTTACGGCATTCTGCCTGCTACCGTATAGGAACGACAATTATGCCCAATGTCCTGTCAAGAAAGACAAGGAATATGTTTTTTTCTCAGAACTTACTGCTTCTCAAGGGGAAAGCGTTGACGAATATCATCTTACCTGCGAGAATGTGCGGGAATTGAACCAGATATATGTCATCTTCTCGCCGATACTTTTCAATAAGGCGAATGACAGGCAAATAGTCAGCTCTTTACCACGCCAGCTGCCATACATGGAATTTTCTAAATGGCTGGGTGCACAAAGGACCAGAGACCCGAAAATGAATGTAAAAATCATGCAGATTGAAATAACTGCAAACAGTAAATAATCCATAATACTTGAAGAAATGAAAAAACTGATTTTGTTTTTGATGGCTTTGTGTTTCATTGTACCTGGCGTAGAAGCACAGAACAAGACTCTACAGAAACAACTCAAAAAAGAGTACAAAACCAAGATGAAGGAGTATGATAAAGAGGGATGGAAACTCTTCGGCAGCTCTAGAAGCCTTGACGTGGCGTTGCTTACGCATTATGACAAACTCACCAATCTCGGTGATGACGGATTTGAGCTGGTCGGCGTTGCTTCAAGGTTCAAGTCCAAGAATGTCGGGCATCAAATGGCTATCAACAACGCCTGCGTAACCTATGCGCAGCAGGCGGGAAGCTATGTAAAGGGTCGTGTTGTCAGCGATATGGCGGGAGACGGCGTTGAAGCTGACGAAGAGTTCGATCATTTCTATGCTGCATACGAGCGACTCGTCGAAAAAGAAATAAAAGGTGAGATGTCAGAGTCATACAGCGTGATCCGCGACAACGGTGACGGTACTTTCGAGATGCAGACATACTTTATCGTGAGCGAGAAGGCGGCGTCCAAGGCGCGGATTAGGGCTTTGGAGAATGCTGCGCGTGAAAGTGCGGCTGCCCAGAAATACGCTGAGGTTGTCAGCAAATTTGTAGAGGAAGGCTTCAATCCTTCTGCGCAATAATGAGATATAAGAGACTGGGGTTCCTATTGGCAGCCGCGGGAGTCCTTCTTTTCTTCGCCAATGCCATGGGTCAGGATTCCTTTGCGGAATTTCGCCGGGGAATTCTGGGGGGATTCCAGTCCTATCGGGATTCATTGCGGGAGGAATACGATAAGTTCCTGGACGGAGCATGGTCAAACTATGTCTCGTTCAGGGGGGAGAACAGGACGCCGATCCCAAAGCCCCGGCATGTTCCAAGGGCCGACACCGTTCGTGTCTCTCATCCGTTACCGCCACAAGATATACCGGTCGTTGACGTTCCCGACAATGCAGGAGAAAATGTTGAAATAGAACCGGCAACCAAGCCGACTCCTGATGATTGGGCTCCCAATCTGGATCAGACGGTTTCTTTCGACTTTTATTGTTTTCGCCCGTGTGTCCCGGAAATCGGTTTGGAAAGCGACAAGGAATTGTTCAGTCTTGATAGCCCGGGCGCGGTATGGAGAAGATTTAAAGAATGCGACGTGGTCGGAAAAATTGTCCCTGGGCTGCGATATTTTGCCGAAACACATTGTCTCAGTGATTGGTTCTATGTCGAACTGGTCCGGGCTTATGTGGATCAGGTATTCGTGAACGCCGGTTCGGTAATAAGAGTGTTGCTCACACAATATCTTCTTTTAAACAGTGGATTCGATGTCCGTCTTGGTGTAGAAGAAGATGGCACGCCAATGCTGCTCATCGCCATCGAACAATTGGTTTTTGCCCGGTCTTTCGCTGAAATTGGCGGAACGCGTTATTACATTTTCCATGATTCTTATGATATGGAAGAAAAAAGTAATGCGAGTGCTCGTTTCAGGAGCTGCGACATACCTGATGGCCTTAATATGGGCCGTCCCGTAGACATGGTTATTCACAAGCAGATGGATATCCCGGTCCGACCACATAAGTACGAGATTGGTTTTGGGGGTATTGCAATAAGGGGCGAAGTGAACGAGAATCTTGTCAAGATGCTTTACAAATATCCGCAAGTACCAATAGCCTGTTATGAGCAATCTGTTATCGACTTCGATCTTCGGGACGATGTGGTGATGCAATTGAAGCGTCAGTTATCGGAAATCACCATTGAAGCCACTGCGGTTGACAAATTACTTCATTTCGTACAGGAGTCTTTTGATTACGCCACAGATGACGAGCAACATGGTTTTGAGAAGCCTTACTTTTTCGAGGAGATTCTTTACTATCCCCAATGCGACTGTGAAGACCGGTCGATATTCTACTCTTATTTGTTGTGGCATGTCCTTGGCGTCGAGAATCTATTGATAGGTTTTCCGGGCCATGAGGCTGTGGCTGTGCATCTTCCGGTTTCCATTAAGGGGGATGGTTACTTATATGACGGCAAGCCTTTCTACATTTCTGACCCCACTTATATGGGCGCTCCTACGGGTATGTGCATGGATGCATTCAGGGATGTAACACCTACGATTGACTATCATTGGCATTGATCGCCTCGGGGAATATAGTTCTGTAACAATTGCGTAGGTCGGTAATTGGCAAGTCGTTGGAAATACGAGAGAAAGCTGTTTATAGGTCGCTTAATGCATTGTAGCCCGGGCCTTCACGACCCGGGCATCTTTTTTATTCTTCGAAATCAAGCGAAGTGAACGGCTGTCAAGTTCTTCGCAAACTGATGGACGCCTTTTTCGATTCTTTCGATGGTCTTTCTGGACGGTTTGCTACGGCCATGAAGATAATGTCCGAGTTGGGTCTGATTTACACCCGTGATTCGTTCCAAGCCGGCGAGACTGAAGGCTTCGCAGTATTCGTCCAGGAAACTGGCCGTGTCATAGTAGAAATCATACTGGATCTCTTCAAAGGGTTTCCCAAGCTCCTCGTAGTAGTCACGCATTCCTGCGTACGATTTATTAAAATCATCAATGGCTTCTTCAACGGTTTTGCCCTCACCAAAGAGACCATAATCCAGCCCCGCATCTTCCATGTATGCGGAGAAGCCATATTCAGATTTCTCAATAAGTACTTTTACTTGTTTCATCTCCATCAGTTTATTTCAGACCGGCATCTTTCTTAATCTGATTCAAAGTCCCTTTCGGTACTTCTAACGATCCGTGGTTGCTCATCTTGAATGTCTTTCCAGTCGTTGGGCTATACCAGAGAGGATGTCCGTTCGTTTGTTTGCCCGTGTCGTAACAACCCATCTTTCTCAACTTGCCGGCCAATTCGTTGTATTTCATTACATCACACCGCAAAAATAGGAAAATTCCTATTAGTTAACAAGTATACATTCTCTTTTTTTATTCTTCGAAAAATTTCCGACAGAATTCGTCGGGGCTGACGACAGGCGGGCCGAAGGTGCCGTCGAAGCCTTTGTCGCCGCTGATGATCAGGTCGCAGCAGTTATCGATGGCAATGGATGTTTGGACAGCGTCTTCAAAATCGACACAATAGTTGCTGATAGCCAATGATATATGACGATTCAACGTGTCGCAAATTTTCACGCTCTTACGGAGATCCTGAATAAAACGACCTACTGACCTTACGCGTGTCTTATCGCCTTTCGTATAGAAGTAGGATAGATCTAGGAGAGATTTCATGGAGGTATAGGCCGCTATTTTTCCACTGCTCGCAGCGGCCATGATGATTTTTGCGACAGCATTTCCAGGCCTTTCCTCAAAGGCGAAGTCCAGAAGGACGTTGGTGTCAAGAAATACGTGTTTCATAAGCCAAGAATTGCACTAAGCCGAGGATCTTCCTTGATTTCTTCGTCTGTCAGCCCCCAATCGTGAATGATGAATGATTCAAGTTCAGGATCAGGTTTCAGTTCGCTGATTTTGATCTTGGGCTCCGGCTCAGGCATGGCCGCGGCTTTCAGAGTTTCCACTGCAAACTGGTTGAATGACATGTGGCGTCTGCGTGCCGCCACGCCGATGGCTTCATAGGTCTCGCGCGGCATCCGGAGGATGGCCTGGACACCTTTTTCCTGTGTGTCTGTTTTCATGGTCGTTTCCGTCATGCCGGGCTTGGTCCGGCATGACGGAGGCAAAGATATATAAAAAATGATATCATCCGAATCGAATGATATCATTTTATGATTAAATCAAGTCCCTTGCCGCCTTCTACTGCAGGAAGACCGCGGAAGAATAGGCGCCCATCGCCACGGCTCCGTTGGAGACCGTCACCGTGCCGTTCGAGACGATCAGTTTGTCGGTCTTATAGTTGGTGAGTGGTAGCACCGGGCCTCCGGTTCCGAAGTTGTGGACAACCAGCACCGTCTGTCCCTCGTAGCTCATCTTCCAGACGGCCACGGCGCTGTTGGGGCTGGAAACCGCTTCGATCTGGCCTTGTGCCAGCGCTTTCCAGGCATTGCGG
>JAEEGL010571500.1_pt1 | contig 10235 bp, 4 predicted proteins | sample 9134231 | NCBI WGS metagenome assembly JAEEGL01 (sample SAMN16246548, study PRJNA631951) | gut metagenome | biome: gut microbiome; feature: rumen; material: fiber-attached | host: Bos | place: Iran: Karaj | collected 2018-10 | reverse complement strand
ATGACCTTATTGCCCTTTTCGTCGAAATAGCCCCATTCCATCGTGGAGGCGTCCTGAAACGCAAGGCGGCCGTTTTTGAAAAGGGTGCCTTTGACAGTCGGCTTGGGGCGTCCGCCGGTCAGCATAGGATACTCATAACTGCCGAGAGAGGCATAGACGGGCTCGACGAGCGTTCTGCCCGCGGAATCGATGAGGCCGAAACCTCTGTCCTTCATAATGACCGAATAACCGTCGTCATAGAAGCCGTAGACTTCGACTTCGTCCGAAAGCTCGAAAACCTTTTTCCCATTATTATCAAAGAAAAACTGCGTATCACCTTTGACGGCCCGGATAAGCCCGACGTTGGGGTAGATTCGGACATCGTCATATTCGCAAGGCAGCACGGCTTCTCCCTTTGAGTCGATAACGCCGTGCAAACCCTCTTTATAGACAAATGCAAGCCCGTTTTCGAGATAAGAACCTCCGGCCTCGCCGCTGCCGAGACGGATCACCGTTTCGCCCTTTCTGTTAAGGTACAGATACGTCCTGCCATCGATAACGCAGGCGAGCCCGTTGTCGGAGAAAGGATAAGTCCGGGTGTATTCAAACGGGATGATGCATTTGCCGCTGCTGTCGACAATGCCCCATTTGCCGTCCTTTTCGGCACAGACAGCCGCTGTGCCGTTTGAAGGCTCTAACCAAGTCGGAGTGACGTCGCCTGCCTGAAAAACGACCTCGCCTTTTTCGTTGACGAGAAGATACGGCTTGTCGAGGCTGCTGTCTGCGACCCAGAGGAGCCCATCGACGAACAGCGGGTTCTCGGGTTTTTCTTTTTTCGCGCAGCCGAGCGGGATCAAAGCGATGAGCAACAGCGCCAAAAACGCGGCGGCAGCTTGCTTTTTCATATGGACTTTATCCTCCTGACCGAAGAATTAAAAACGCAGTGCGCTTCATAAAAGGGACTGCGTATATTCTATCATAACTCGCCGGCCGCGTCAACAAAACGGGCTGCCGCTGCTCTTCCAGGGCAAAACCGAGGTACATGATATGAACATTTTCCTTCATTAACTATTGACACTTTGGGTGTTTCATTTTATACTATAATGGATTGGGAATCCCCTTTCGGCGGGATGCCCGCGCCTTTCCGCCCGTTCGCTTCGCGGTGAACAGGACGACCGGCCGATCACCGGGGGACAGGGGAGGAGCGGAGCCCGAAGGAAGGAAATTGCACCAACGAAACCTTATAAGGAGGAAAGAACATGAAGAAATCATTCAAAGGCTTCGTCGCTCTTCTGCTCGCCGTTATGATGGTCCTTACCGCTTTCGCGACCGCGACTGCCGAGACCGTTAAAGAGCTTGCAGTATCCGACGCAACTCCCGAAGCCCGCGAAGCCGCTCTCGGTTCCTTCAAATCGATGGAGGGTGTCGCATCCGCGAAGACCTCCAAGATCGATCTGTCGGGCATCAGGAACGGCAAGACCTTCAAGGCAGCAGAGACAGAGGCCGTTTCGACCCGTCAGCCGAGCGACATCGTGACCATCATGGTCGAGCTCGAAGCTGCCCCCGCCGCTGATGTTGTCAGCAACCTGCGCAATGCAGGCGACTACCGCAGGCAGCTTCTTGACGCGCAGAGCGTTGCCGTCTCCAAGCTGAACCGCGAGCTCGGCGTCAACATCGAAGTCACCAACAACTATACCGTCCTCTTTAACGGCTTCGCATTCGACGGCGAGTATCGCCTCGTTGCGGAGATCGAAGCGATCGACGGTATGCACGCTTTCGTCTCTCCCACCTGGGAAAGCCCGGATCTGTTCAACACCACCACTCAGGTCGGTGCGGTTGAAGCTTGGGACCTCGGCTACACCGGTGCGGGCTACGCCGTAGCCATCATCGACACCGGCTGCAAAGTCGACCACCCCGCTTTCTCCGTTGATCCCGAAGGCGTTGTTGCTTTCACTCAGGACGATATCGCCAACGTTATCGCAAGCGGTCAGCTCAGCGCTCACGGCGCACAGCTCACCGTCAACAACGTTTACTACAGCGGCAAGATCCCCTTCAAGTGGAACTATCAGGGCGGCAATGCGAACGTAGCCCATGCCAGCAGCGACCACGGCACCCATGTTGCCGGTATCGCGGCAGGTAACGGCGGCGAGATCCGCGGTGTTGCTCCCGACGCTCAGATCTGCGTCATGCAGGTATTCAACCCCACCGGCGGTGCAAGCTGGAACAACATCCTCCCCGCCCTTGAGGACTGCGCGGTTCTCGGCGTTGCGGCGGCGAACCTCTCTCTCGGTTCCCCCGGCGGCCAGGAAACTCCCTGGGACAACTCCTTCAATCAGACTCTCCAGCGCTGCGTCAACGCGGGCGTCAACCTTGCGATGGCAGCAGGTAACGACTACGACGTCGCTTTCAACAACGCTTGGGGCGGCAACTACGGAACTCCGAGCAGCTGGTCCTATTCCGGCTACGCGCTCGCAAGCAACCCCGATAACGGTATCGTCGGTTCTCCCTCCACCTGGCCCGCAGGTATGTCCGTTGCCGCTGTTCAGAACAGCATGGCTTCCGGTCTTTACTTCGAGGTCAACGGCGAGAACTACGGTTACAGCGAGAACGAACAGAACATGGTCAAGTTCGCTGACGCTCTCGGCGGACAGAACGTTGAATACGTCATGGTCCCGAATTTCGGCGCTCCCGAAGATTACGAGGGCATCGACGTGACCGGCAAGGTCGCTGTCGTTTCCCGCGGCGACATCACCTTCATCGAAAAGGGCTACAACGCTCAGGATGCAGGCGCAGCCGCTTGTATGGTCTACAACAACACCTCCGGCACGCTGAACATGGTTCCCTTCGGAACCCTGGATCCCAGCAACAACCTGATACACGACGGCAATGAGGGTCAGATCCCCCATATCAGCGTTTCCCAGGACACCGGCGCAGCCCTTGCGGCAGCCCCTGAAAAGGTCATGTATGTTGCAAACGAGGCGGGCATCTATCCCGCGATCGGCGGCAACCAGACCACCAGCTTCTCCAGCCGCGGCCTTACCGCGACCATGGGTATGAAGCCCGAGATCACCGCTCCCGGCGGTTCCATCTATTCCGCGACCGACCCCGCTATCTCCGGCGGCCTCTATGCGGCATGGGACGGCACCTCCATGGCGACCCCGCATATCTGCGGCGGTATGGCGATCGTTTCCGAATATGTTGACATCAACTTCCCGAACGCTTCCGCTGCGGAGCGCAAGAATCTCGTTGATGCCATCATCATGAGCACCGCGACCCAGGTCTACTCCAACAGCGGCGACTTCGCTCCCGTTCATGAGCAGGGCGCCGGCGAGATGGACCTCGCAAAGGCAACCACCACTAAGGCTTACCTCACCGCTGAAGGCACCGAGGGCAACCGCCCGAAGCTCGAGCTCGGCGACGATCCCGAGAAGACCGGCAACTTCGAGATGACCTTCACCGTTCATAACTTCGGCACCGAGGAGCAGACCTACACCGTCGTTCCCAGCGTCCTGCTGAACGACCTTTCCGCGATCGGCATCCTCGGCGACGAATACGTCATCGTCTACTCCGGCGACACCTGGAACATCGCAGGTTCCGACGGCTATGTTCTCGGCGACGCGAACAACAACGGCGAGATCTCCATTGCGGACGCTATCCTCGTTCTCCGTGAGGCGATGGGTCTCATCACCCTCGACGCCCCCACCGATGTCGATGAGGACGGCTCAGTCACCGTCAGCGACGCTATCATCGTTGCCCGTATCGCTATGGGCCTCATGGATCCCATCGTTGTCGGCGATCCCGGCTATGTCAACTTCAACAAGCCCGCTTCCGTGACCGTTCCCGCCGGCGGCACCGCTGACGTCACCATCAGCGCCGCTCTCAACAGCGAGATCAAGGAATACATCGATGAATACTATACCTCCGGTGCGCTGCTTGAAGGCTTCATCCAGCTCGTTCCCGAGAATGAGGACGATGTCACCCTGAGCATCCCCTTCATCCGCTTCTATGGCGACTGGAACTACGCTGCGACCATCGACCGCGGTTACTACTACGAGGATGTCCAGTGGAATTCCAACAACTACCCCAACACCATCGGCTACAAGAAGGGCAGCGCCATCTACGGCCTCGGCATCAACCCCTACGTTGAGACCGAAGACCTCAGCTACTATCTTGCCGACCGTAACGCGATCTCTCCGAACGGCGACAGCCTGATGGATACCGTCAACCTCGCTTACACCGGTCTGCTTCGTAACTCCTACGTCCGCTACGTTGTCCTCGACAAGGACGGCAACGAGCTCGACGTTCTCAGCAACCTCGACTTCATGCGCAAAGGCTACTGGGCGGATGATCACCGCACTCAGCTCGGCGTCACCGAGGGCATGTTCCCCGCGGGCGTCAACTTCGCGCAGTATGGCGATGAGGTTGTGATCCGCATCGAGGCGAAGCTCGACAACGACGGCCGCCACACCACCGACTCGTTCACCGTTGAAGCGAGCGAGTGCTGGAAGTGGGATACCCCCGTTGTTATCGACACCAACGCTCCCACCGTTGCGAACTTCAACGGCGGCAGCACCTTCACCTTCGACGTGACCGATGACAACTACGTTGCATACGTCGGCGTCTACACCGTTGACGGCGAAGCTCTCGGCGAACTCGTTGCAGAGCAGGGCCTCTTCGAGACCGAGCGCGGCGTGACCACCGCGATCGAGCTTGCGGGCAATGAGACCGCATACATCGTCGTCGCCGACTACGCGATGAACGAGCGCATCTATATGTGGAACGGCAATGAGCTCATCGAGATGGAAGGCGTCCAGCCCCCGGCACCTGTCACGATCCCCGATCTTGATATGTACTGCTACGGCAAGAACCTCAACACCCAGACCTGGGTCAGGTTCTCCACCACCAACCTCGAGAGCCTCTACTACGGCGGCGGCATCCAGAGCGATGACGGCGACTACACCGCGGCTACCTTCACCGGCACCTACGTTTACGCTGTGACCGCGAACAAGGAGCTCGTCAGGTATGACGCTTCCGACATCAGCGGCTGGACCAACAAGACCACGATCGGCACCCTCAACGTCGGCTACAACGTAAACGAGATGGCTTACAACCGTGCGACCGGCAAGCTCTACATTGTCGACGGCCTCGCGGAGGTCCAGGAAGTCAACGTCGACACCGCGGCTCTGACCCCCGTTGGTGATTGCGAATTCGGTATTGCCGCTATGGACTTCACTCCGGACGGCACCTGCTACATCGTTGACGCGTTCGGCGAGTTCTGCACCTTCGATATCGCGACCTGCCAGCCCACCGCCCTCATCGGCGACGGCTACGGCTTCACTCCTTACGGCAGCTCCGGCTTCTTCCCGCAGTGCGGCACCTACGCAGAGGGCGTATTCTTCTGGTTCGCAGCCGACTCCGCTGCTGAGTACTATGCCGACATGCACCTGCTCGCGATCGACGTCAACACCGGTGCATTCATCGATATGGGCGCTGTCTACGGCGGCCTGTACTGCCTCGGCATGTTCGCCTACTACTTCGTACCCCCGACCTCCTCGATCAACCCCGTTGACTTCTACGATAACTTCGAGAACGGCTTCAACTGGGATACCATCGACGCGGACGGCGACGGCAACGAGTGGGCGGCCGAATACTTCACCCAGGGCCTCTATCAGGACGGCCCGAAGTGTGCGGTCAGCTATTCCTACACCCAGGCCGACGGCGTGCTCCATCCCGATAACTGGATGATCAGCCCCGAGTTTGAGGTCGGTGCGAACAGCTACCTCTCCTTCTTTACCGCTTCTGCCAACCCGGCGACCGGTGATATCTCCGAGCACTATCAGGTCATCATCATTCCGCAGGGCGAGACTCCCGATAACGGCGTCGTTCTTGATGATATCATCATGGACACCAACGCTCTGACCGAGCATCTGTATGACCTCAGCGCTTTCGCCGGCCAGACCGTCAGCGTCTGCCTGCGCCACTATGATTGCTTCGACCAGTACACCCTCATCGTCGATTCCGTCGGCGTAGGTCCCCTCAAGTAATCATAACCGATCCTTCGGGATCAACAAACAACAGAAACGAGCGGGCGGTTCGCCGTCCGCTCTTTCCTTATATTAGTGAATAGTGAATAATGAATAATGAATAGTGGAGGTGGATTTTCCGTGGACGGAAAATCTTTTTATTTAATACCATAATATCCGCCGCTGCATATAGGATCCGGCCTGAAACAAAACGGCGCTGTTTATACAACAACCCTTTTCCTCTTTGGCGTTCTTTGGCGCCTGCCGGAGCCTTCCGTCGAAGGCGGGCGAAACCTCCGGGAAACGGCAAAATGAGTGCTTCTTCACGCCGCCGCTTCGACGCTTTGCGGGGACAAGCTGTGGTACCATTCCGAAAAGAAAAAGCTTCGCGGGAGGAGGAACGGCATGGAGACACTGCAGCGCTTTGCACGCACAACAAGGCGGTATGCCGGGGAGTTCATTGCGTCAGGGGCGGCGGAAAGGCTGCTGATCCCGCTCGCGGCGGGGCTGATCTTCGGAAGCTTCGGCCTTCGGGGACTTACGGGCTTCGGCAGGCTCGGCGAGTTCATACTTCCCGCCTTCGGCCTTGCGTTCCTCTGCGCGCTCTGGTGCGCCGATATGGCGGAAGCGCTCCCGCCCGCGGCGCTTGGCGCGCTTGCGGGAAGCCTTCTTTCCGGGAATTACGCCGGGGCGGTAAGCATCGCCGTTTTCGCCGCCGGCGCTGTGTTTTTGAAGAATAAACCGTCGGTGATCCGGCTCTACCGCTTTGCGCTGCTGCTCGGGGTGATGCTCGTGATGCTCCCCGCCGGCATCCTTCTCGGGGCATGGGAAAAGCTTTCGCCGACGGATGTGACGGTGCATATCGCGGGCTGCTCGCTGACGCTGCTTGCCGCCGCGATCGAAACGCGCGCGCTTTCCGTGACGGGCGCCATCCGCGAGGGAACACCTTTGACGGACGAACAGACCGTCGCCGCCGCGTTCCTTTTCGGAGCCGCGGCGCTTGCGCTGAACCGATTCAGACCGATTGGCATAAACCTCGGCTCCGCTCTTGCCGCTTCGGCCTGCCTGCTTGCCGCCGACTCGAAGGGCGCTGCCGCCGTTGCCGCCGCCGCGATCATCGCCGCGATGCGCGTGCTCGGCGCTTCGGGGAATATGCTCTATATCGCGGTGCTCTGCTGCTGCACGCTGACGGCAAGCCTCTTCCGCTTCCTCGGCAAATGGGGCTCCGCCGCGGGGTTCACTGTTCCCGCGATCCTGTTTTTTGCGCTGATACCCGGCGGAGGCTCGCTCGGGATCGGGGAGATCCTGATCGCGGACGCCGCGCTGATGCTGATCGCGGTCCCCTGCGCGAAAAAAACGCTTCCCCTTCCGCTCCGTGCGGGGCGGCGGGAGCTCGAAGAGAAGCGGCTTATTTACCAAAACTATAAGCTCACTGTGCTTTCGGATGTGCTCGGGCGCATCGCGGAGCTCTTCACGGAGGAGGGTGACGAGGCAGAGGCGTTCATCCGCAGCCAGCTTTCCGGAACGGCACAGAGCCTTTCGCGGCTCACCGAAAGCGGGAAACGGGGCATCACCGAGGTCACCGACGCGCGTTTCGGCATCCGTTTCAGCTCCGCCTGCCGCGCGGGTTCCGGCGAAGAGATCATCGGCGACAGCAGGCTGATCCGCGATTTCGACGGACTGTACCTCGCCGTGATAAGCGACGGCATGGGCAGCGGCAGTTCTGCGGCGCGCGAAAGCGGACAGGCCGTGCAGCTGCTTGCGGACCTTGTGACCTGCGGCTTTCGCCTCGATGAGGCGGCGGACTGCGTGAACCGCCTGCTGCTCTTCCGCGAGGGCGGCGAAATGTACGCAACGCTCGACGCGCTGCTCTTCGACCCGGTGCGGGGCAGACTGTATTCCGCGAAGCACGGTGCGCCGCCGAGCTATATCCTGCGGCGCGGGGAGGTCCGCGAGCTCTACGCGGAGGCCCTGCCCGTCGGCATCGTGCCCGGCGCAAAGGCGGCGGTATCGGGAACGGAGCTGCGGCGCGGGGACGCGGTGATCATGCTCAGCGACGGCGTTTCGGAAGCCCTCGGAGAGGAACTGCGCGCGGCGATCGCAAGGACCGTTTCCGAAAACGAGCCCGAGATCGCGGCAAAGCTGCTTGTCGAGCTCGCGGCGGAATCCGGAGGGCGGGACGATATGACCGTCATCGTCGCGAAAACGGAGCGCCGCGGCGAATATGAACGGATTGATTAACGCCGGAATATTTGTTATAATAGTCCCATGAGCAGACGAGTGGGATTCCGCTTCAGGCGGCGCAGACATAATTCGGGAAGAAGGTTCAACTTCACCCTCAAGGGCAGGCAGGGCAAACCCTACCGGATCGCCCTTTATTGCGTTGGAGGCCTGCTTGCGCTGATCGCCGTTTTCACCTTCCTCCGCCCGAAAAACCAGCTCATGAACACCGCCGAAATGCAGCGCATAGTTGACCGCGGCGTGCTCGTCGTCGGCGTGCGGGACGATACGCCGGGCTTCTCGCTGGGCGGCAGGGGCCTTGAGATCGAGCTCGCGGAAAAATTCGCGGAGTACCTGCTTCCGGAAACGGAGAGCGAATCCGCGGCGAAGCTAGTTGTCGTTTCGGGCCAGACCGCCGCGACGAAGCTCCAGGACGGAAGCATCGACGCCGCGATCGCGCTGATGCAGAAGGGCGCGAGCAGCAAATATGCCTATTCCTACGCTTATTTTACCGACGTCTGCATCGTCGCCGTGCTGCCGGGGAACGAAAACCTCCCGCTCGATCAGATCACGATCGGTTATGTCCAGAATACCGCCGGCGCGAATGTTTTGGAAAGCTATATCGACGAGCATGAAACGAAGGTCCGCCGCACGCTGATCGACAGGATCCGCGGCGTGACGCCGGAGCTGCCCGCGGACGCGATCACTTATACGAAAAAGGCCTATGCTTCCTATCCGGATCTGCTGACGGCGCTTCGGGAGGGACGGATCGAAGGCGCGGTCCTGACCGGCGTCTACGCGAAGCGCTACAGCGGGGAGTACGAGTTTTCCGTGCATAATACCGAGCTCGGGAAGGTCGAATACGCGATAGCGTCATCCGCCGACGAGCCGGCGATCGCGCAGCTTGCGGACGTTTTCATCTATGAGCTCGAACAGAGCGGCGAGCTCGATACGCTCCTTAAAAAATACGGTCTGGACGGGCTGAACAACCCCTGATTTTCTAAGAAAAACCAAATAAAACCGCGGCATTTGGCCGGCGGGACAAAAGAGGCGCAATAGCGCCTTTTTTCGCTGTTGCGGGGAAGAGCGAACGCTGTTATACTTGATCCCGAAAGGAAAAACCGCCGCTTGATAGAACGGCGGAAAAAGAAAGGAAGAAGGAAGATGGCGCTGATGGGTTTTCTGAAGGAAAGAAGATCGGAGGACGGCCGGAGCCTTGAGGAGCTGCCTGTGGATTCCGTTTTCCCGAATCCCGCGCAGCCGAGGAAGATCTTCGACGAGGAGAGCATCGCGGAGCTTGCCCGCTCGATCGAGCAGGTCGGCCTCATCCAGCCCATCGTCGTTCGCAGGAACGGCCCCGTTTACGAGCTGATCTCCGGCGAAAGGCGGCTGCGGGCCGTCAAAAAACTCGGGCGGGAAAGGATCCTCTGCATCGTCGAAAAAGGCACGGAGGACCCCGATTCCGCGCTCATGGCCGTCGTTGAAAACCTTCAGCGGGAGGACCTCGGCTTCTTCGAGGAGGCGGAATGCCTGAGGCAGCTGATCGCGGAATTCGGCCTCACGCAGGAGGAGCTTTCCGGCCGCATCGGCAAGAGCCAGAGCTACGTTGCGAACAAGCTGCGCCTTTTGAAGCTCGGCGCGGAGGAAAGGAAACTGATCCAAAGCGGCGGGCTCAGCGAAAGGCACGCGAGGGCGCTTTTGAAGCTCGACGATCCGGAGCAGAGGTACACCGTGATAATGAAAGCAGCCGGTGAAAGACTCAGCGTTCAGCAGACGGAAAACCTCGTTGAAAAAACGCTTTCCGGCGTGCGCGGCGGGGGAAGACCTAGGCCGGTCGTGATACGCCTTGTGAAGGATTACCGCGTTTTCATGAATACGGTCAACAAGGCCTGCGACCAGCTCCGCTCCGGCGGCGTGGACGTCGAAACAGAGCAGCGGGACAGGCCCGACGGCGTGGATATCGTGATCCGCATCACGAGCCCGCGGGCGGAAAAGGAAAATGCGTAAACAGCT
>JAEEGL010529802.1_pt1 | contig 10235 bp, 7 predicted proteins | sample 9134231 | NCBI WGS metagenome assembly JAEEGL01 (sample SAMN16246548, study PRJNA631951) | gut metagenome | biome: gut microbiome; feature: rumen; material: fiber-attached | host: Bos | place: Iran: Karaj | collected 2018-10 | reverse complement strand
TCTTCTGGCAATTGCTGACAAAGCCGGCTGCTGCACCCACCAGCATGATGATGTACTGCACGATGGTCACGCAGTTGCCAGCCCAATAAGAGTCTGCGGCGCGCGATGTCGGTGTGCGGGAGCACTGTAGCATATTCACCGCATACTTCTGGAAGGGGAAAATGGCGGAATAATAGAGCACGCACAGCAGGGCTACGAGCCAGAAGCCGCCGTCGGAGAGTATCTTTCCTAAGTCGCTGACCTTGAAGGGATCGTCCTTCTCCTCTGCCTCGCCGGTTAGTTCTTCAAGCTTCTTGGCCATGAAGAAATATGCGATGGTCATCATCAGGGCAATACACATCAGCACTACGCCGAAAGCGACTGAACGGCTGACGCTGATCTCGCCGCCCAGCTTGGCAAAGAACGGCGAGAAGATCATGCAGGTGGCTACGCCTAGGCGGGCCAATGCCATCTCGCTTCCCATAGCTAGGGCCATCTCGCGACCCTTGAACCATTTGACGATACCGCGACTCACGGTGATACCTGCCATTTCGCAGCCACAGCCGAAAATCATAAAGCCGCAGGCGGCGAATTTAGCGGAAGCAGGCATCCCCTCGTAGAAGGGTGAGACGCCCAACTCATCAAATATAGGGATGTAGTTCAGGTGATTCGTGAACCACGTGTCCAGTCCGCTGCCGATAAAAGCCTCGCTGACGGCGTACCATTTGACTATCGCGCCGACCAGCATAACGGCAGCACTCAGTACGGCTGTGAAGCGGACACCCATCTTGTCCAGGATAATGCCAGCAAAGATGAGGAAGAAGACAAACACGTTGAGGAACACCTCCGAGCCTTGCATCGTACCGAAGGCGGTACTGTCCCAGCCGCGGGTCTCCTGCATCAAATCCTTGATGGGGGAGAGAATGTCCATGAAGATGTAGCTGCAGAACATGGCTAGCGCCAGCAGCAGCAACGCAGTCCAGCGCATTCCAGCGCTGTCGCGTAGGGTCTTTTGAATAGCTTGTGTCATAATTATCTTTTCATTTTCCAATTCTCAGTTCTTTACTTTTCACTCTTTAAGTACTCCTCCGGCATCTGTGTGTCAATACCGTCGCGGCGAGCATAGATATGTGGCGACATAATCTCCACACCTGCCTCGAAGAAGCGTTGCAGCAGATTCTGGTGCAGTTCAGAGTATATGCGCGGCAGATTCTTGGAATCGCTGGTGTAAGCGTTGATTTCATACTCAACGTAGAAGTCGTCCAGCGCCGTGGTCATCATGAAGGGCTTAGGTGTTTTCTTGATACCCGGTGTGTCTGCAGCGGCAGATTCCATGATGTGTTTGATGAGCTGCCAGGGCACGTCGTAGCCGATGGTGACTTTCGTGTGCACGATGATACCGAAGTTCTTGGCTGCCTCGCTGTAGTTGGAGGTCTGTGAGCCTAAAAGACTGGCGTTCTGGATGGTAACCACTTCGTTTTTGCGTGTTCGGATACGCGTTACCAGAACGGTTTTCTCAATGACTTCGCCAACGGTATCGCCGACTTTGATATAATCGCCGATATGGAATGGGCGCATATAAGTCATCACCATGCCAGCCATGACATTGCCGATAATGCTGGTGGAACCCAAGGATACGATAACACCGATGAATACGGACACGCCTTGGAATACCTCCGAATTGGAACTGGGCAATAACGGCCAGATCATCACAAACATCAGCGAGTATAGCAGTGCTCGCAGGATATAGTATGTGGGTAACGCCCAATCAGGATAGAAACCGTTGATTTTCAGGTTTCCGACTTCAACTTCATTGGCCAGGTAGCGTATGCCGCGTACCAGATAGCGGAAGCATAAGAAGATGACTGCTATCTTGAAAAGGTTGGGCAGGTAGTTGATAACCGAGAAAATGATATCTTTGAAGGGATTCCAGATATAACCTAATAATTTGAATGTAAGGGTCTTTGTCTCTGGGAAGATGGAGAATAACAAGGGTACGGAAATGAGTAGCTGCAACAATACGACCAGATAGCGCGCTATGTTGTATGCTCCCAATAGCAGAACACCTTGGCGGTGAGTGTCCATAAACTCGTAGCCCTTGATGACGATGGGTTTGAGCGAGCGTTTGAAGGATGTGATAAAGCGTCTTCGCCATCGGCGGAACATCTTGAAGGTGACCACGATGAACAAGACCTGACCGATGATGATCATGAGCGCAAACATAAATCCCCATAGCTTGCTCTTGAGGCCGTACGTTTCGTGCAACTCGTTCACTTTAGCCTGAATCACTTTCGCATACTCTTCAGCCAGTTCCTGACGTGTCTTGCCCTGCCATAAGGCATCGGTGTCGGTGATTGTAAGCAGCACCTCTTCTTCGCCCATAATGTCCGTGAAGAAGTCGCTGTCAAAGATATAGATGGAATCTGGGCGAAGGGTCAGCTGCCGGCCGATATCCTCAATCTTCTCTGCGGCAGCTTCCACGCGGGCTTCTGCCGTCATGCCGCCTTTCTTGGCATAGAGGATCAGCAGTGTGTCTTTGTCCACTACGAGGGGAGCACCTTTCGTAATCAGACGCAGCGAGTCAATATTGTGGCGGCGTTGGGCATCGAGGATGGAATCCAGTTGTGCGCTCTTGCCTGCACGGTCCAGCGCCTCTTCCATGAGCAACTGCTGGAGCCTCATTTCTTGCAGTTGGCTCTGAAGTGCCAGAATGAGGGAGTCTTGAATGGCCGCGGCTGTGGCCTCTGCGTCAACAGTTGGGGAGTCAACCTCCAGAACGTCAATGGTATCCGTCTGCGACCAAGCGGGTTGCAGCACAGCGAATACGCAGATAAGAAGAGTCAGGAAAGCCTTATGTTTCATCTTTTATGACATCAAAAGGTTCGTATTTGCGTGCAAAGGTACAAATTTTATGCAAAACCATGCGCACACCGCACTTTTTTTCTATAAGAAAATGATAGCTCTTAAATAGAAGGTCGGCGCAGAAAAGATTGAGCAATGGCTTGTGCAACGGTGTAGGCCGTAGTCCATGCGGCTTGGAAGTTAAAGCCTCCGGTTATGCCGTCGATGTCGAGCACTTCACCTGCAAAGAACAGGCCAGGTCGATGCTTGCTTTCAAGTGTGGCTGGATTTACGCTACTGAGCGCAATCCCTCCGCAGGTGACGAACTCGTCCTTGAAAGGGGCACGCGAGGCGATGGCGTAGCTGTCTGCGGTCAGCAGGGTGACCAGCCGATTGAAAGTTTTCTTAGAGAGGTTGGCGAAAGTGAGCGAGAGGGGGATATCTTCTTTTTCTAACAGGTAGATCCACAGACGTGTAGGCAATTCGAAAGGACGTAGGGAACTGATCTGTTTCTTCGGGTGAACGGCAAAAAGAGTGTGCAGTTCCTGACGCACTTCTTCCTCGTTGAGTCCTGTCCAGTTGATGGCCAGAGGGGCTTGGTAGTTTGATTCTGCCAGGTATCGTGCCGCGTAGCTGGACAACTTGAGGATAGCAGGTCCGCTCATGCCCCAATGGGTGATGAGCAATGGTCCGCTGGCGCGGTAGCTGGTAGCTGGAATGGAGGCTGTCGCCTGTTCTACCACGGTGCCCATCAGCTCATGCAGGGCTTGGTCTTGAATACTGAAGGTGAAGAGCGAAGGAACTGGCGCAACGATTTCATGTCCCATATCTGCCAGCCATTTCAGGCTTTCAGCACGGGGCTGTCCGCCTGTGGTGAGGGCTATATAGTCGAAGGCGGTGTCTGCGATGTCGAAGGTGCAGCCCGTCCGAATCTCTATGCCGAGCTTGTGGCAGTGGTGGAGGAAGCAGTCGATGATGACTTGCGAATCCTGGGCAGCCGGAAACACACATTGGTCTTCCTGCACGGTAAGTGGCACTCCGTGAGCCTCGAACCACGCAAAGGCATCGTTTTGGCCGAAGCCCTTCATGAGGCGTTTCATCAATCGATGACCGCGTGGATAGACGGTGCTGAGATCACGCACGTCGGCAAAAGTGTTCGTGCAGTTGCAGCGTCCGCCTCCTGACACCTTCACTTTGCGCAGTACGCGACTGCTGCGCTCGAAGATGGTCACGTCCATCTGCGGGCATTGCTCCTTGAGGTTGATGGCGAGAAAGAAACCTGCGGCGCCACCTCCGACGATGGCTGTCCTCACGCGCGCGTGTGAACCTTATTTAATAATAAAGCCCGCCAGTCACCATCGGTGCGGGTAGCTACCCGCTGCAGACCGAGTGCCTCGGCACGCTGTTCCAGCGGTTGGATATCAGCTTCGTAGAACCCCGATAACACCAGCCAGGCTTCTTCTTTCATGGCTTCTACAAAAGCCGGCATATCAGCCAGCAGAATATTCCGGTTGATGTTAGCCAGCACAATATCTGCTTTGGGGGCTTGGGCCAGCACGGACGCATCACCGAGGACAATCTCGGCGGAGGAACTGTCGAGGATCCCGTTCAGGGCGTAGTTTTCCTCTGCGTTGCGTACGCTCCATTCATCAATATCGTAGGCGAAAACGTGAGCGGCGCCGAGCTTCAATGCGGCAATACCAAGGATGCCCGTTCCACAGCCGGCATCGATGACGGTGGAGTGGGAGAGGGGCACCTCGTTCAGCAGCGCGAGAATCATGCGTGTGGTAGCGTGCTCGCCGCTGCCGAAGGCTTGGCGGGGAATGATCTGAATCTGCTGACCATCAGGCAAGGCGATGGGCTCGAAATGGTGTTCTGCCTCCCATGTGGCATTCCAGTTCTCATCAGGAGCGTCGTTATATGCGAAGGTGATGTCGCTCTCGAAGGTGTCGCGTGTCGTGCTGACAGCCTCGCGGATAGCCGCTTCGTCGAACTTGTCCTGCAGAACATAAGCCACGAGTCCCGTGTCGGTCGGCTCAAAAGTATCGCACCCCGTATCAGCCAACAAGGCGGCCAGCACATCGGCTGCCGCCTCGTTGTAAGGGGAAATGGTGAAATGGATTTCCGTGTATTTCATCACTTGTCTTTCTTCTCCTCCTTGGCTTCCGTCCCGGCGTTCTTCACTTCGGGCTTAGCCTTGTAGCGCTTGTTCAGACCAGCTACGACTTCTTTGGTGATGTCGTATTTCTTGTTGGCCAACAGGATGTTATCGCCTTGCTTGGAGAGGATGTAGTCGAACTTCTTGGTCTGGTTATACACCTTCAGGAAAGCTTGAATCGAGTCGCGCAGTTCGGCGTTGAGTTTGGCGTTCTCCATGGCCAGTTCGTTGGTGAGACGTCGGTCGAGCTCGGCCAGATCCTGCTGCTCTTTGGCCAGCTGGTTCTGTGCACGCTCCAGCTCATCGCGGGTCGTGAATCCGTTGCTCTCGTATTTCTTCTGCAGGGCTGCTGCGTGCTGTTGCAGAGCGCGTTGCTTCTGTTGCAGAACATTAGCGGCATTCTCGCCCTTCTTGTTCAGCAGAATGTTGTAATCGGTGCAGAACTGATACTGGCTCATCAGGCTATCTACTTCTACGTAGGCAATCTTCAGGCCTGCGGGGTCTGTGTTCTCAACTTCGTTTTCAGTAGCTTCTGCTTCCTGGGTTTTGTTGCATGCGCTGAGGGCTACGAGGGCTACGAGCGCAAGAGTAAGAATTTTCTTCATGTTTTAGTTTTTATGATAATGTTTCATTTTTCTTGTTTTCAGCTGGAAGCGTTCGATGGAGTCCATGCTTTCCACGCAATGGATGCCGCGCTCCCGCATTGCTTTAGAGGCCCCGATGTGTGTCATCGGCCCGCGTGCATCGCCCTTGATAAGGAGCTTCAGGGCTAAAAGCACGACGGCTAAGCCGACGATTCCCGCTGTGATAAGCAATAATTTCAACATTCGGAACGTTCTTTTTTTAGAGTTTTCTTGGTCGGAAACGGTGTTTCTTGTACCTTTGTCGCTGCTAAAGCGTGGCAAAGATACATTAAACTTATCAGCCAAGCGTCCTTAAAAACAGACTTTAACCAAAATTAGCAATACGAAAATGGAAAAAATCGAATTAAAACCCGCCAGTGTCTTTGAAATGTTTGCCCGAATCAACGCCGTTCCGCGCCCTTCGAAGCGCGAGGAAAAGATGATTGCTTTCCTTCGGGAGTTCGGCGAAGGCTTAGGCTTGGAGACGAAGGTGGATGATACAGGTAACGTGCTGATTCGCAAGCCCGCGAGCGCAGGAATGGAGAACCGTCCCGTCGTGATTCTGCAAAGCCACATGGATATGGTTTGCGAGAAGAACAACGATGTGGATTTCGACTTCGACCGTGATGCCATCCAGACCTATATCGATGGCGAATGGATGAAGGCCAAGGGAACAACGCTCGGTGCCGACGACGGTATAGGATGTGCGATGGAGATGGCGATTCTTGCAGATAACACCTTGAAGCACGGCCCGCTGGAATGTGTCTTCACGCGCGACGAGGAGACGGGTCTCACGGGAGCCGAGGGGATGCAAGCCGGTTTCATGACAGGCAAGATGCTGATCAATCTCGACAGCGAGGACGAGGGCGAGCTCTTTGTCAGCTGCGCCGGAGGCTGTCGCACAGCGGCTACGTTCCGTTTTACCCCCGAGGCTGCGCCCGCAGGTTCTTTCTTCCTGCGCCTGACCATCAAAGGTTTGACGGGCGGTCACAGCGGCGACGATATCGAAAAGAAACGTGCTAATGCCAACAAGCTACTTGTGCGCTATCTCTACGACGGCATGAAAAAATGGGGGCTCCGTCTGAGCGACATTCAGGCTGGCGGCCTGCACAACGCCATCCCGCGTGAGGCTTCGTGTCTGGTAGCCATCCCCAATCAATATAAGGAGCAGGCGCGCGTGGATTGGAACATTTTCGCTGCCGAAGTGCAGGAGGAGTTCAGCGTTACCGAACCTTCGATGGAATTCCTCTTGGAGAGCGCTGAGGCTGCTGCTACCGTGCTGCCCGAGGATGTCAACCGCCGCCTCATCACCGCCTTGCAGGCCGTAGATAACGGCGTTTATGCCATGAGTCAGGATATCTCGCTCGTGGAAACCAGCTCCAACCTCGCCAGCATCAAGCAGGTGGAATCGGGCCTCATCACCATCATCACGAGCCAGCGCAGCTCCCTCCTGAGCAACCGTCACAATATGGCCAACACCGTGGCCGCAGCCTTCGAGCTGGCAGGTGCCGAGGTGGAGATTGGCGAGGGTTACCCCGGCTGGGCTATGAACCCGAAGAGCGAGATTCTGCGTATTGCCCGTGAGCAGTATGTCCGTCTGTTCCAGAAGGAACCCATTGTGCGCGGCATTCACGCTGGTCTCGAGTGCGGTCTCTTCTCGGAGAAATATCCAGGTCTGGACATGGTCAGCTTCGGGCCTACGCTCCGTGGCGTCCACTCCCCCGACGAGCGTCTGCTCATTCCTACCGTGGATATGGTGTGGCGTCATCTGCTGGCCATTCTTGAGAATGTATAAAAAGGAAACAATGAAATAGTGAATATTGAAATATTGAAAGTCATGCAAGACCATATTTCTGGGTATCGGAGACTACTCTTGTGGGTAATCTTCAATATTTCCATTTTTCATTTTTCAATCTTCACCTTCCTCGCTTGCGACGATGTGGAGGACTTCACCACCGACCGCTCTGCCGTTCTGCAGTTCAGCCGCGACTTGGTGGAATTCGACACGGTCATCACCACCGTGCCCTCCAGCACCCAGACGCTCATCGTCTATAACCGCGGCAGCAAGGGCTTGCGTATCTCCAGCGTACATCTGGAGAAAGGCAGCGCCAGCCCCTTCCGCGTGAATGTCACAGGGCAGGACCTCAGCCAGACAACCGATAACTACGCAACCGATTTCGAGGTGTGGCGGCGCGACAGCCTGATTGTGCGCATGGAAGTCACACTTCCCGACACCGACTCCGATACTCCTCACCGCGTCAGCGACAACCTCGTGTTCACCCTTGAAAGCGGTGTGCAACAGCGCATTGGGCTCACCGTCGTGGGGCGTGATGCACGCTTCTATCGCAACCAGACCCTCACCGCGAACACCACCATCACCGGCCAACGTCCCGTCGTGGTTTATGGCCCGCTCACCGTGGATGAGGGCGTCACGCTGACGCTCGATGCCGACGCTCTGCTACTCTTCCACGAAGGAGCAAGCCTACAGGTGAAGGGAACCCTGAAAGCGACTGGCTCGCTGGAGAAACCCGTCATCCTTCGTGGCGACCGCCTGGACCACATGTTCGACTACCTTCCCTACGACCGTCTGCCAGGCCGATGGGGTGGGGTGACGCTGGCAGCCACCAGTACGGAGAACGATCTGCAATACATTGACATTCATGGATCTGAATATGGCATCTGCTGCGAGGCTTCACCGCTGGAAACCCAGAAGCTGAAACTTGTGAACTCGCGTCTTCATAGTATCAGCGGCGATGGGCTCTCGGCCACGGACTGCCAGCTGGAGGTCGTCAACACGGAGATATCCAACACGTTGGGCCATTGCGTCAGCCTCTTGGGCGGCGACTCGCGTTTTGTGCATTGTACGCTGGCGCAGTTCTATCCTTTGAATGCCAACCGCGGCTTTGCCCTCGCTATTGCCGCTATGGAGAACAAAACCTACCATGCCCTTGTGCGCGCCGACTTCGTCAACTGCGTCATCACCGGTTATGCAGATGATGTTGTGCTGATACCCTCCCTTGATAAGAACTTGTCAGCCGACATTGCCAATCAACAGCGCAACTACCAGTTCTCAAATTGCTTTATGGCCACCGTGGTGCCGCCAGGTGACGTCTATGTTCCTCGTTTCCAGAATATAGTATTCGATAACGAGAATCGCAGCGCCGGCGGCCACGAGAACAACTTCGCCCTCATGGATACTCACGCCATGGTTTATCGCTTCACGCCCGTGGCCGGTTCGGCCATCCGTGGCGCTGCCGATCCGGCTGTTGCGCAGGACTATCCCCTCGACCGTTTGGGCCATAGTCGCATCGAAGACAACGCTCCGGATGCAGGCTGCTACGAGTATGTGCCTTAAAAAACGGCTGAAAAACGCCTGACTCGTGAAAAACATGAGCCATTCTTGCGATTGTTCGGAAATATTGTTGTACTTTTGCAGCCGTATTCTGAAAATCAAAAAGAAATCACACATAAATCATGATCAAAATTACCCTTCCTGATGGCTCTGTCCTCCAGCGCGAGGCAGGCGTAACAGGTTACGAGATTGCTGAAAGTATTTCCCCCCGTTTGGCAGCCGACGTGCTGGCTTGTGGTGTCAACGGTCAGACCGTGGAGCTTAACCGTCCTATCACCGAGGATGCTGAGCTGGTGCTTTATAAGTGGGAGGATGAAGAGGGCAAGCACGCCTTCTGGCACACCAGTGCTCACCTCATGGCTGAGGCTCTGCAGGAGCTGTATCCCGGCACCCAATTCGGTATCGGTCCCGCTATCGAGCGCGGCTTCTACTACGATGTCATGCCCCCCGAGGGCACCGTCATTCGCGAGGCCGATTTCGAGGCTATCGAGAAGAAGATGATGGAGCTCGTGCAGCGCAAGGAAGCGCTCGTGCGCCGCGACATCAGTAAGGCTGATGCCCTGAAGTTCTTCGGCGACAACGGTCAGAACTATAAGAACGAACTCATTGCCGACCTCGAGGACGGCCATATCACCACCTATACTCAGGGCGCCTTCACCGACCTCTGCCGCGGTCCTCACCTCGTGAACACCGCTCCCATCAAGGCCGTGAAGATTACCGCCGTCAGCTCCGCCTACTGGCGCGGCGACGAGAAGCGTCCGCAGATGACCCGTATCTACGGCATCACCTTCCCCAAGAAGAAGCTGCTCGACGAGTATGTGACCCTCATGGAGGAAGCCAAGAAGCGCGACCACCGCAAGATCGGAAAGGAGATGGAGCTCTTCATGTTCTCCGAGCGCGTCGGCAAGGGTCTTCCCATCTGGCTCCCGAAGGGCACGGCTCTGCGCCTGCGTCTGGAAGACATGCTGAAGAAGATTCAGAAGCGCTATGGCTACCAGCAGGTGATCACCCCGCACATTGGCGGCAAGAACCTCTACGTGACTAGCGGTCACTGGGCACACTACGGCAAGGACTCCTTCCGCCCCATCACCACTCCCGAGGAGGGCGAGGAATACCTGCTGAAGCCCATGAACTGCCCCCACCACTGCGAGATATTCGCCTCGAAGCCCCGCAGCTATAAGGACCTGCCTCTCCGTCTGGCTGAGTTCGGCACCGTCTATCGCTACGAGCAGAGTGGCGAGCTCCACGGACTCACCCGTGTGCGCTCCTTCACGCAGGACGA
>JAEEGL010047698.1_pt1 | contig 10235 bp, 5 predicted proteins | sample 9134231 | NCBI WGS metagenome assembly JAEEGL01 (sample SAMN16246548, study PRJNA631951) | gut metagenome | biome: gut microbiome; feature: rumen; material: fiber-attached | host: Bos | place: Iran: Karaj | collected 2018-10 | reverse complement strand
TGTTTCGCCTCCTTCGATGGAAAGGGTCCTTCAGGGGAAGCTGATGTACCTCAAGATGGTCAAAGGGGAAGACAGCCCTGTATGGCAAAAGCTTCAGGACAGATTTGACAGGTTGACTTCAAAGACTCCGGAGAAGAAGAGTGACATAAACTATGTCGCAGCATACACGATGCCTGCTTTTGAAAAACAGTTTTCGACTGAGGTCAGTTTCTTCACCAAGGAGTTCCCCGGGAAAAAGGACGAAACGCCTGTCATTTCTTACGGAGCGTCCTTTAAGAAAGGGGAGGAGGATGTCATCATCTCTGTGAGTGACTCTTGCAAGAAACTGATAGCCTCAGCCATTGGTGATGAGAAAGCTGTAGCGGAGCTCAAGAAGAAGCTTTATGTTGCCTACTGTAAACGCGGAGAATTCCCGTACTGGCTTGTCATGAAGTCCCGGCCGAGAGACGTCTACGCGTCTACGGTCAAGAGAGAAGCCGAGGATTTGCTCCTCTTCGGCCCCGACCTTCCCGATTTCGATGAAGAAAAACCGGATGCCACTCATCTGATCAAAGAGTTTGTCGAGAGTGGTTTCGACATGAAAATATTGGAACAATGGAGTTCACAGAAGAACACATAACGCAGCTTCTTAACTTCGTCGAGGATGTTTACAAGAGGGTGCCAGAATTTGCTAAAGGGGTTAGGAAAATAGTAAACAGAGAGTCCTCTACAGAGATCAAAAGCCAAAAGCTGGACAAGATTGAAAAGTATCTGTCACTGGATTACGGCATCGATGATGTCGTTAATCCAGATTACTCCTTTATTGCGGATGCACAGGTCCGGGATACTCTGAATTCAGATTACCGCGAGATGCTTCGCTTCCGTTATGGTACACGGGAGCATTCTGTAAATTTTGGAGAGTTCGCGAGGTACGCTAATCTTCAGATGGAGATGCTAGTGAACTATTATTATTCAACTGTGTGCGGGGATGATCCTAATGATCTACTAAGTCTATTAAAATCATATGACCCCAAGGTGAAGTATTTGTCACTCAATGCGAAGGTAAATGGATTAAAGGGCGAGTTCAATTGGAGTTACTATGATATCAAGGATTTGCTGAACACCATCTCTGTTCGTAATGAAGAGAGCCATAGAAGTCCTGGGACTCTCGCTGCAGAGATTTCAAAACAAGAGAAAGAGTTTGAAACCTTGAATACGAAAAAAAGTCTTTCTCCATCTGAGATTGAGCAGAGAGACGAGATTAAAAAGAGACTCAGTAGTTTAAAGAACTTCAAAAAATGGCTAGACCCCTTACCTTTTGACGAAGTGAGCGCCGCAATTAAAAAGTTGTCTGATAGGATTAAAGATCAGTTGTCATATTAGTCCTTCATTGTTCTAAGCAGATATTCGCGAACGTTTTCAGACATAGGGCTTCCGAGTATATTGTTATCAGCAATAATGAAGGTATTGTATCGTGCTCGGGACGTCGCCACATTAAACAAATGCTCATCCAGTGAGTATTTAATGGATGTGTTAGGAATCAAGAAAAAGCAGTAGTCGACAGTTAATCCCTGAACTCTGTCAACTGTCTCAATCTTTAATTTGTCAGGAAGTTCTTTTGCCTGTCCTCGCATGAGGTAATACTTCTGAAAATCACGTACGCTGTCCCGCAACTTAGATAGAATCGCGATAGAAGAATCGGAATTCTCAACTAAGAGCGATTGAACTTTTTCGAATATCCACCCAAAAGCATTCTCCGGAGACGTATCGCCGACTTTTAGGTTTAGTTTCATCAATATAGGACCACCACTCTTTTTTGTAAAAGCAAGAGCGGAAGGGATCTCCTCATACTCGGCAACCGAACTAAGATTATTGCTATAAAAGACACCAGTAATAGAGGCTCCTCGTAAGGTTAATCTAAAGGTATCTTTCAGCATATATGAAGGATAATTGAAACTAGTGCAAAGCGTTTCAAATCCAGAAATCATAGCCCCCCATCCATATCGAACCGAGACATCCTCGGTGACAAGTACAATAGGTGGCAGTTGCTGCTGATCTCCAATCCAAATCACTTTACTGCCTAATTTAAGAGTGGCAGCAATCATGGGTAAAAGGGCTTGACTCGCCTCGTCCATAAGGACATAGTCAAATGCCGGCATTTCGATTTCTTTAGCCCAACCACTTGAAACATAAAAAGTAGCTAAAGTCAATCTCCCTGCCGTAGCATTGCACTTGTTATCAATGACAGTCTCCAATTGGTGTAATCGCTTCTTTTCATCAACCGTCAGGCTTGTTTTGGATACCTTACCTGCTGAAAGATATGGAGTGATCGCCTCCTTCTCGGCAAGTTCCATCAAGGCTTGATTTGTAAGGGCGGTAACAAGGACGCTTTTATTCTCCAATAATAGACGGGATGCAAATTGTGCAATCCGATATGTTTTTCCAACTCCGGGAGGGCCTTGCACGACAACACCATCAAATCTCTCAAGTTGCTCGCTTAGAATACTCGGGAAATCGGAATTAGCCTCAACTAATGCCGGATTCCAATCCACACGATTCTCTTCGTAATCCAGAATGGTTTTTAATCTCTCGTCCTTCTCATCTGCGACTAGATCTCTCAGATTAAACAAGTACTTTAGCGGAGGATCCTTGGGACCGAATGCAATAATTGGCTTATCCTCTTCCAGTAAACTAGCGAATTCTAATGTAATGCCTTTAATCCCCACCAGGCAAAAATCCGGATCATCCGACTTCGAAATCCATGCACAGTATGCGTCTGAGTATCTGCGCTGATAGTTCTCTCTTAACTCCGCCCAGGACAGCGTTCCCCAGTTTTTGAAGCTCCCCATTTCATCTGAGAAATAGCATGCTGTCCAATAGGAATTCTTTCTGGGCATAGTATCGGAATTCCTGACCTTGAATACCAGCATTCCATCTCCTTTAACAGAAAGATACCTACCGACAAAAATATCACCACGTGCTTTTAGCACAAGCGCTCGGGTGTAAACCAAGTCTTCATACCCTTTTTTCTGGGCATCGATTTCTGCTAGAAGAAATCGATCGTATTGCTCTCGAGTGTATTTCATCTTATAGTCTACAAATCTGTTTTATCTGAAGTAGCTCCCTGGCGTCGCTCATTTTCGTTGTACATGCCTGCCAGAGACCTTGCCTGTTTGGATAAATTGAAACTATCGAAGTCAAAATGAAGTTCCTTGAAGTATCTTAAGCTTTCCGCGAATGCGCTGATTCTTTCTTCGATATCGAGATTCTCAGTGCTGAAGGATACATTGACTGTCGGCTGATTTCTAACCAGATCCAGGACATCAATCTCTTTGATATCATTGCCTGTATAGACGAATATTCTAGCATGATCTTTTGTAATACTAGTCCACTCAAAAGTGTTAATCATTAATGGTTCACCATCTGTTTTATGGCTCTTCAACACTATTGGGATAAGAGTCCCACTTTCATCTTTAATTTCAATAGTAGAGTAATGAAACGGTTCACCGTTCTCAATATTAATTTCACCATAATGCTCAGGGAACACCCAATTCGGCTGAGTTTCTCTTAAGAATCGTTGCGCCTCTAGTTGTGCAGCTACCTTTTCGTCAAGGGACAGCTTCTCTTGCTTCCCTTTTTTGATTGTAGCATCTGTATTATCAGTATTAGACTCTTTTGGAGTTTGGGTACGCTCCACATCTAATTCGCCATAAAGCTGTTTATACCGAAGTATAAGCTGATCTTTTGCAGAAAGTTCGGAAGTCAACTCTTCAATCTTCTGTTGTGTCTTTTGAAGCTCTTCATTGGAGATAGATGTCATACCGACACGGAAGACAGCCTTATAATCATCCAGATTGAAAGGAATCTTACTGCCACGAGCTATGTCAAACATGAGATCTTCAACTTCTTCATTCTTGTCGATATACAAAACCTTCTTAGTAGAATCATAGTAATGGGTCCCCGATGAACTGCGCATCAGAATATCAGAATAATCGCAATGAGTCACTTTCATCGGCATGTTACCATCGAAAAGGAATATCTTTGGAAAACTGTTCGCTATCCAACTGGTATACGATGGTGTTGACATTTCAAAAGAATCGCTCTCAAGGGTTTCCGTATCTATTGTTTCTCTTAGAGGCGTATACCTCAGTGATAGTATCTTATTCAAATACTCAACTTGATGAACCCCAGAAACGGGCCATGAGACAACTTTCGCTGAGACGATGAATGTCATCGAGTCACGACGATCTGCATCAGTTAAACTATCATAATTCGTGAATTCCTTGTCTTGTATAAAAGCCTTTCGGAACTCTATTGCGTTATGACTATCAGACCGAACGCCATTACTAAACAGATATTGTCGCTTCGCTTCACTATCAGCCCAGTTTTCGATTTTTGAAAGAAGCTTCTCGGCAGCAGTAATATACTCATTGTTTATGTACTTGCCTGAGAAATATGAATTGATCTTGCAAGTGAAAGGTGATTCAGACACGCTGAGCTTATTCTCATACAAGAAATCCATCATTTCATGGACAAAAGCTTCAGATTCATTCTCTAGTTCGATAGAAAAACCCTTAACTACAGTCCATGATTGTCTTCTGCGATACACAGAGAAAAGATACTGCTGCGCATTGCCAGCACCTGTTACCCAGGCCGCATAGGAAGCATGCGGTATCTCGAGTTTTTTATTCAATTCTGTCTCCACCCATTCAGGAGTCTTCCTTTTCGCCTTAAGAAGCTTATCCCACGCAATTGAGGAGTCAAATAGTGCCTTTACCTTCTCAATACTCCCGGACAAATTCTCATAATCGGGTAACAAACGAGATAATGACATGTTGACCGTTTTATTGATTCCAGAAGAAGTGTAAGTACAACAAACCCGATCGGTGATTGAGAACTCTTTCAGGCACTTATCTCCCACATAAACACGCTCCGAGATTATGGACGGATCCTCATAGGCACTAATGGCTAAAGAAAGAACTTTGTGTTCAAAGGACTCCTTGGAATACTTGACCTCTTCAGACAAATCTATTCTGTCAATACTCTGAAGATAGTATTCTTTTGTTCCCTTTTCAAGATCTTTAACCACATCAATGAATGTCCCTAACTTCCCATCTGCCTTTAGACGATCAATCACGAGCTTGGAAATCCGGGAATCAGACCACTGGAAATACTGATAAAGACTCTTAATGTCGATTTGAACCTCCGATAGTTTAGGTAGAATCAGCTTTTCAAAAGCCTGATCTTTCGGGACAAGATATGCCTGGATTTCTTTTACAGAATCATCCTCTTTTATCATAAATGGTTTAATCCATTCTGGATAATCAGAAACGAAGGGCATCATTGTCCCCATTGGTTTGATAACGTCCGACAGATTATGGAAAACGGATAACGATGCAATTGAGGATGGGCCAACATTCTCAAAACCAGCAAGGTGCTTGATCAATAATAGCTTCTCTTCTTTAGTCAAATCCTTGAGATCTTTGCTTGAAATGGCATCAAAAATCTCTTTGCATTGCTGGATAGGCGCAAATACTTTGAGCTTTGAATTCTCGCCGAGATACTCGGTGCACCCGAAACCAACCTTTTGGAGAATCTCCTTGATTGGCTTGATCCGATCCGTAGTAACAATCCTGGATTTATTAACAGTGATTTCTGAAGCACTGATCATTGAATCGCCTATCTTGAATAAAGCCAGATTAGGTGCTACACCTGATAAACTATCAGAGTACTTTTCTAGCCAGGAAAGGAACGCATCCTTAGATGTGTCAGAAGCATCTTTGAACCATGTGTTTACCTTCGTTTTATTCTTAACTAAAGATTGGGATAATTGGCTGAAACTGACTTTCTCAACACTGGAGAAAATCTCATTGTCAAGGGGGGAGCAGTCAATAACTACAGAAGGGAGATGCTTCGAGGAGCCAAGAACATCACAGAATGTCGTCTCGCCAACAATCTTAGAGAGTCCAGTCTTATCTACCAAAACTTCTCCAGCAGGATGAAGCTTATTATCTGCACAAAGAATATATGGGACGCTCTCTAGCGCTGCCTTATATCGCTTGTTGAAGGCCTGCGCTAATTCCGTGACGTCAGATTCGGATTCGTTGAATAATGTAATCGGAAGAATATTGAGAGCCTTTGGTTCGCGTCTGATACAAAGATCAGCACACCACTTTACGACAAGCTCTCCTATTTCTCCAATGAGGAAACAGTTCCATGGATTATCACTCAGAATATGCTGCCGGGGCGGATCAAGGACAAAGTTCGCGTTTATGTAAAACGGGAATTTGAACTCCTTAACCAAAGTAGGAAGGAATGCAAACATTGATACATCTGTGCAGCTCGTATCCGGATCAATATGCTCCGTCTCGTCATCAGTGACTTTGACGGCAAATGATATATCAGTAGATTGGCTAATGGCCAACTTCTTGGGAATATTCTCGTATTCTTGATTCCGAGAATTGACAAACGTGGCCTCCAGGATCTTTCCTTCTTCCTCGTTTTCAATTTTACGCTTAATATCAAAGCCCTTCTCTAAAAAAGCTTGATCATCAGTTTTAACAGTAAAATCCTTTCTTTCGTATGCTTCTTGCCGAACTATTCCGAATGAATTTTTCAGTATGATTCTGTTACCCTCGATCTCCTTACTAGCGCTCCTTTCATTAAAATCGATTCGATTCGTATTGCGCAAGAATAGCATGAACTTAGGCTTATCTATAACGGCTTCAATAGCTTTCCTATATCCATTTTCACCCTCAATCTTGTCTTCCCCGAGCTTGAGTGCGATAGCCACATTCGCTCCAGAAAGTAATGAAGAAAGGGGAGGGAAGGCCTCTGTTTTTACCCAGATTGGTTCAAGTTGCCAAGGAATGTCACTGACTCCCTTGAAATGGGCCCGTTCACTACTGAACCTATCAAGGAATCGATCTTTCTGTTCTTGAGACTTCAATTCATTTACAAAGAAATAGAACTTCTCAAAGTCGTTGAAGAAGGGATGGTTCTTCTGATACTTAAACTGATAGCCGCCGGTTCTGATATAGACTTCTTCGGAGTCTGTAAAGACAGATTTAAAGCCGATTCCTTTATAGCCCGTCTTGTTTTCGTTTGCTTTCTTGGTACCATTTGCCGCAGAAGTAATTGCTTCAAAGTCTTCACGGTCGAAACTGAAACCGTTATGAACCACAGTGAGATAATCGCCGTCAGTCTTTACAGAAACAGATACACCATTCTCGGATGATGCGTCATCGGCATTTTGAATGAGTTCAAAGAACATCCTGTCTTTGGAAGAGTACATATTCTTTCCGACCTCTGCCAAAAGGTGAGACGCTGTGATGTTCGTGGCCGGACTTATGTTCTTTTTGAATGCTTTAAGAACATCATCGCTATAAGGATTCCTGACAGGCGTCATATTAGATGCCCGGAACTGAAAGAGTTGGTTCCTCTCGAGTCGGGTCTCTTTAGGAATTAATGAAAGCTTGCATTTGTAATAGGATCCTTCGGTTACGCCAGCATTTTTTCCAACGACGATGGCCTTAAGATTATAACCATATTTGGAGTCGGTCAATAGTCTCCCTTCTTCACCGGGATTAGCTGAATAGAGGTTTTCTAAGAACATGAAAGCACCGCGAACGCGGCATTCACCGATGAAATCAGTTCCCCCGTGGCCACAATACTTTAACAGGTCCTCTATAGACAAGTCATAGAGATTTTCATCATAAGGCTTCTCCAAAAGATACTTGAGGCCAAACAGGAGTCTGCCATTTTCCTCGCCGACGAAGACCGCATTAATGGGTTCTCCAACATATAGGACCTCACTGACCTTATTAATTGCATTCCATCCGAGTTGCTCTTTGCTGATGTAACCTTCAACAGTATTATCCACAAGAATAGTTGCAGAAGAATCAGACACACTCTTCACTTCACAAGGAAAGATCGTCCCTGGTTCATATCGCGACTTGAACTCTTTTACAATCTGCAACTTAATCCAGTAATCTAAATCGCATAAAATGAGCATGCCCTCGGGAAGAACATCTTCGACAACTACTTTAACCCTATCATATTTTGCACCAGCGAACCTGCCTTCATCATCAAGATATGACGGCATTTTCTTGTTTGCCATGAATCCAAATGAGTTACTATCAATAGTAACGTATACGCCATTTGCTTTGACGTTGTTTACTTCTCCGTAAAGAATAGTCCCGATTGAATGTGACATGGTATAGATGTGTGTTTAGTTCTAAACGATTTATATTATCTGCCTGATTGTACGGCCAAAGACCCAAGGATAAGCAAGTACATGTTGTATGTTGCATCTCTAATTCTATCAACAAAACCTATATCAGAGATGTTGTCCTTGTGGAAAAAGCCGTTCCGCTCTTCTTTAATCCATTGGGCCAATTGCCTGTTCAGCAATACTATACTCCTATTGCTGAGCCTGCTGTCAAATATCTTTCGGTTATTTAGATCGCCAATATAATGCTGCATGTTTCCAAGTGTTGCTTTCGCGAAATCTGTAGACGATACCGAGACATTTCTCCCATTGAAGATGTCAATATAACCATCACTAGAGACGGTTTTTATGCAATAAGCCAACAACTGCTCGATTGACTTGAAATAACCCGCAACGATGTATGTCTTATCGAGATTATCATTCTTCATCTGCTTTTGAAAGAGCCATTCTGATGTAAAAAAAGACTTTGCAAAGTCCTCATCTGACAAAAGCAGCCTATATCTATCTTTATCAAAATTGTCCTTGATAATTCTAAAATGTGCCTCTGGTATATCTAAGTGATACTGCTTATTAAGAAGGATACTCTCACATTCCTTAATGAACGCCGTTTTATTGTAATCTGAACATACCTCTGCTAAATCGAACCACTGAAACTGGCGGGAAGTCTTTTCAATTTGATGAAAAGCAGAAGCCAGCTCAATCCAAGTCTGGCGTCCGAATTCGGAACATACGAAGTCTTCGATGACAGAGAAACGGCTATTGTTTTCACAGGCATCATTCCCTTTTTGAACGAGTGCCATACCTTTTGAGTCTTTCTCAACAAGTACTACATAATAATGCTTTTCATTAACCTCCTTAACCCCACTAAACCAAGGGACTTTAGGAAAGCCGGCGAACTTCTCTAATGGTATGAAGTGATAAAACTCCCCAGTTTCTTTTACGTAGACGCATTTCCCCCATGAATCCTGCGGTGTTCTCGTAAACAGACCTTTATCTCTGAACAAGGAAGCAAACAATCCACAAATAGACTTACTGAAGATCAAATCTGTATGACGAACATACTTTTGAGCTTTTTTTAACAACAAGATATTGTTATAGTTAACAATCCCCGCTGGAGTTTCATTCACGATATCGAGAATATTCTCGTTATACGTTCGTGAAATCCTATCAACGAAATCGTCGATAAAAAAGCGGATGTGCTCATTTGTTATTTTGGGCTCATTCATACTATTAAAAGCCGTTGAGATCTATCAAAATAAGGAATGGACCTTATGTTATTGTTGATTAATCATCTCCAAATAATGGCGATGAGCTACTAAAGCAGCAGTACGGATCTTTTCCACACACTCTACCTTGATTTCATCAGAAAGGGCATCAAGGACACCAAGTGTTTCATAAAGATCTGGGTTTGCCTCTTTGAAGAAATGGACAATCATCCCGGCCGCTTCTTCACGCCTGCTGGAAGGCATATTGTCAATTATCGGCTGGGGAATCAGACACTTGATAGTATTCTCCTGGTTCATATCCCTTAATTATTCTGTATCAGTTTCGGCAGGGGAAAGGCCCCTGTTGGTGCGGTTCGGCTCCACGCCGTTGCGCTGGAGCACGCGGAAGACGCTCGTGCGGCTTTTGTAGCCGCTCACCTTCCAGATGTCGTCGATGGAGTGGCCGGACTTGTACATGTTCACAATCGTCTTCTCCCGGTCCAGCCTGAGGGCGGACTTCGTCCTCTCCCTCTTGTTCTTCTTGCGGGTGCGCAGGATCCGCGCCTGGGTGCGGCGCGTCGCAGTGGCCTCGAAGGACAGGCGGCTGATGGTGTCCAGCACGTCGCCGACCGTTGTCTCCGGGAAGAGCTCGTCCTTGGAGTCTATCCCGTCATGGATGGAGACCAGCCGGATCCTGTACTCGCGGCACAGGTCCAGGAACGCCCCGAGCTCCCGTATGCCCCTGAGGGCGTTGCTCAGCCGGGTGACGACGATCTCGTCGCCGGGCTGCAGCAGGGTGAGCGCCTTCCGCCACTGGGGAC
>JAEEGL017302114.1_pt1 | contig 10236 bp, 8 predicted proteins | sample 9134231 | NCBI WGS metagenome assembly JAEEGL01 (sample SAMN16246548, study PRJNA631951) | gut metagenome | biome: gut microbiome; feature: rumen; material: fiber-attached | host: Bos | place: Iran: Karaj | collected 2018-10 | reverse complement strand
GTTTATGTAAAATAAAAGCCATAGCAAGGGGATATCCTTTGCTATGGCTTTTGTGTTTCAGGGCTGTTTGATAATGCTTTAATTCGGCTGTCCTACGCGGTGACGGAGGTTATCCTCCTTGAGCTTTCTGCCCTCTGCGATGAGCTCGAGCATTCCCGCAGAGTCACTCTCGTCGAGCGCTTTTCTGTACTTGTTCAGATTATCTATAAGCGTATCGAGCTCGAAAATTAGGTTGTCGCGGTTCTGCATGAAGAGGTCAGTCCACATCTTTTCATTCATGGTGGCGATACGGGTCATATCCTGAAAGCTTCCGCCGCTGAATCCGCACTCGAGCTGGAGCTCGGGACTCTTTACGTATGCGCTCGAGACGATATGCGCGAGCTGTGAGGTGTAGGCTATCATCTTGTCGTGGTCTTCGGGAGAGGTAACGACTATCTTGCCGGCTCCGAGCTCGTAGGAGAGATTTTTCAGTATGCGAATGTCCGCTTCGGAGCTGTCCTCAAACGCCGCGATTATGAAATTCGCCTTTTGGAAGAGGTCTGCGGAGCTGTTTGCATAGCCGCCGAATTCCTTTCCAGCCATAGGGTGGATGCCGAGATAGCGCATTCCGTTCTCGCCTGCGAGAGCCTTTACACGCGAGGAAAAAGCTCCCTTTATGCCGCATACATCGGTGATGAGGGTCTTTTTGTCAAATTTGGAGATGTTCTCGCGGAGGAAGGTTTCAGTAGCCTCAGGAAACAGGGACATTATCACAAGGTCAAAGCCGGAGTAGCTTCCGGTAAATTCCTCATCTATAGCGACATCTCTCAGAGCCGCGAACTCGATATCGTGGTTGATGTCGCAGCCGACAACGTGGTGACTGGTATATTTTTTCAGTGCCTTGCAGACCGAGCCTCCGATAAGACCGAGTCCGACAACGAGTATTCTCATGTTATGCACGCCTTTCTGATAAAAACTTCTTTTACAGTATAGCACTTTACCTGAAAAAAGTCAAGAACTGCCGTTTGCGGCGCTGTATAATAAAATTAAAAATATAAAAAAATGCCCGAATGCGAAAAAAATCCAAAAATATACTTTACATTATGGCGATTTTAGTGTAAAATAAAAATAGTAATTTTTTGTGAGGTGCTTTATATGGAACCAAAGTATAAAAGAATATTATTAAAGGTCAGCGGCGAGGCTCTCGCAGGCGATAAAAAGACCGGTCTCAACTACGATGTTATCACTGATATCTGCAAAAGCATCAAGAAATGCGTTGACGCAGGCACTCAGGTAGCTATCGTTGTCGGCGGCGGAAACTACTGGCGCGGACGTTCAAGCGGAGCTATGGACAGAACTCGTGCAGACCACATCGGTATGCTCGCAACTGCCATGAACGCTCTTGCACTCGCAGACGTGCTCGAATCACTGGGCTGTACCTGCCGTGTACAGACTGCTATACTCATGCAGCAGGTTGCTGAGCCCTATATCCGCAACAGAGCTGTTCGTCACCTTGAAAAGGGCAGGGTAGTCATCTTCGGCTGCGGAACCGGAAACCCCTTCTTCTCGACCGATACAGCCGCTTCGCTCCGTGCTGTCGAGATAAACGCCGATATCTTCCTCAAGGCGACTCTCGTTGACGGCGTTTACGATAAAGACCCCCACAAGTTCGACGACGCCAAGAAGTACAGCACTCTCACATTCTCTCAGGTCATCGGCGACGACCTCGGAGTTATGGACAGCACTGCTGCTGCAATGTGCCGTGACAACAAGATGAAGATGCTCGTGTTCGACCTCAGCCGTCCGGACAATATCTACGACGCTGTTATGGGCGAGGACGTAGGAACTGTTGTATACGAAGAATAATGCCGTCCCGGAACGGTGCTCCGGGAAAGAATGAATATTTTATTGTATCTGAAAGGAATGAATCGCTATGAAGGAAACTATCAATAATGCAAAGGAAAAAATGAATAAGAGCCTCAATGCTCTGGCAAATGAATTCGCAGCTATCCGCGCAGGAAGAGCTAACCCCGCCGTTCTCGATAAGGTACAGGTGGACTACTGGGGAACTCCTACTCCTATCAATCAGATGGCTGCTATTTCTGTGTCTGAGGGACGTATCCTCGTTATCTCTCCGTGGGAGAAGAACCAGCTCAAGCCTATTGAAAAGGCTATACAGGCTTCCGATATCGGCATAAATCCCACAAACGACGGCAACGTTATCCGTCTTGCCTTCCCCCAGCTCACTGAGGACCGCCGTAAGGAGCTCTGCAAGGACATCAAGAAGCTCGGCGAGGAGTCAAAGGTAGCTATCCGCTCTATCAGACGTGATGCTATCGACAAGATTAAGAAGATGCAGAAGAACTCCGAAATAACCGAGGACGACCTCAAGGACGCAGAGAAGAAGGTACAGGATATCACCGATAAGTTCTGCGCCGAGGCTGACAAGGCTGTTGCTGACAAAGAAAAAGAGATAATGACAGTATAAGGTGAAACATGGCAATATTCGGTAAAAAGAAAGAATCTGAGATACTCCTTCCCGAGCAGCTCCCCCAGCACGTCGGATTCATCATGGACGGCAACGGCAGATGGGCTAAAAAGCGCGGATTGCCGCGCCCGTTCGGTCACCGCGAGGGAGCCAAGACATTCCGCAAGATAGTCCGCCACTGCAAGGATATCGGCATCAAAAACATATCCTTCTATGCCTTCTCGACCGAGAACTGGCAGCGTCCTCCCGAGGAGGTAAGCGCGATAATGGACCTCTTCCGCGACTACATCTCCGACGTGAGAAACTTCCTCAGCGAGAACACGAGAATGATATTCCTCGGCGATAAATCAGCATTCGACGACGACCTCCGTGAGAAGCTCATAAAGCTCGAGGAGGATACAGCCAAGTACGACGAGATGACCCTCCTCATGGCGGTCAACTACGGCGGCAGAGACGAGCTCGCACGTTCGGCGAGAATACTCGCTCAGAAGGCTGTAAACGGCGAGATAAAGCCTGAGGACATAACCGAGCAGTCCATTTCGGATACCCTGTATACAGCCGGTATCCCCGATGTTGACCTCGTTATCCGTCCGAGCGGTGAGATGCGCCTTTCAAACTTCCTTATCTGGCAGTGCGCATACGCCGAGTACTACTTCACCGACATTCTCTGGCCTGATTTCTCAGAAGGCGACCTCGACGCCGCTCTCGTTGAATTCGGCAGGAGAAACCGCCGTTTCGGAGGCGTGTGATGCTTACAAGGATAATCTCGGGCGCAGTCGGAGCTCTGCTTCTGGCTGTAGTCCTCTATTTCCACGATACGCTGTTCCTGCCCATAGCAGTTTCGGCGATGACAGGAGTTATGCTGTTCGAGCTGCTGCGAGCTGTAAAGCTGCACAAGTGTCTGCCGGTGCTCATATCTGCGGAGATATGCGGCATACTTGCTCCGCTGTTTTACTCGTTCAACTTCTACGGCGATCAGGTCGAGAACTTCACCACGATACTCGACGTCCACATCGCACCGTTTGACAAGTCCGTACCCGAGGCTGTCATCGAGATATTCGGCTGGAGGGTGAGCCCTTCGCTGCTGACGTTTGCAGTTTCGCTCACCGCGGCATTCGTGATATTCGTTACATGGCTCAGAAAGCACAAGGAGATACGCTACGAGCAGATATTCTTTGTCCTCGCGAGCATGATACTTGTCCCGCAGGCGATGACTACCATGATACGCATCGAGCGCACCGACAGCAAAAACGGTCTGTTCCTGCTTATAATGGCGCTCTGCGGCGCGTGGATAGCTGATACCGGAGCCTACTTCACGGGAGTTGCGATAGGCAAGCATAAGCTCTGTCCCGAGATAAGTCCCAAGAAGACCATCGAGGGCTTCATCGGCGGCATACTCACTACTGCGATAGCCTATACAGTGGCATTTTCGATATACTACGGCTTCACAGCCAAGAGAGCCGTTATAGCATTCGTAACAGGCGCATTCTGTGCAGTTGTGGGAGCTATAGGCGACCTTTCTGCGTCTATGGTCAAGCGTCAGATAGGCTTTAAGGACTACGGAAAGATAATGCCCGGTCACGGCGGACTTATGGACCGCTTTGACAGCGTGCTTTTCGTGCTTCCTACATTCTATGTATTTATTGCACTTTTAGGTGTACAATGATTTGCGAAAGGAGACTAAACGTATCATGCGTATAGTCCCTTTTGCTTTATTGCAATTCGTTCGCATTCATAAGACGCGTTACGAATTAATATAAAGGAACGGAGATATAATATAATGAACAAGAAAGTTTCTATCCTCGGTTCTACCGGCTCTATCGGAACTCAGTCGCTCGAGGTCTGCGAGAAGCAGGGCTTTGATATCGTAGCTCTTGCGGCTCACAGCAGTGTGAAGCTCCTTGCCGAGCAGGTGAGAAAGTTCAGACCGAAGTACGTTTGTATCTTCAACGAGGAGAAATATCCCGAGCTCAAAGAAGCTCTCGCTGACGTTTCCGTTGAGATACTCTGCGGCATGGAGGGCTTATGCAAGATAGCAGCTCTCGAAGAGAACGACATCGTCCTCAATTCTGTAGTCGGCATGGTGGGACTTCTCCCCACGCTCACAGCCATAAAAGCCGGAAAAGACGTTGCTCTCGCCAACAAGGAGACTCTCGTCGCGGGAGGCACTCTTGTAACAGCTCTCGCGGAGGAAAAGGGCGTGAATATCTACCCCGTAGACAGCGAGCATTCGGCTATATTCCAGTGCCTTCAGGGCAATAAGAGAAGCCAGCTCAGCCGCATTATCCTCACAGCTTCGGGAGGTCCCTTCTTCGGCTACAGCTACGACCAGCTCCGCAATGTCACCAAGGCGGACGCTTTGAAGCACCCCAACTGGGACATGGGCAACAAGATAACGATAGATTCCGCAACTCTCATGAACAAGGGACTCGAATTCATCGAGGCAAAATGGCTCTTCGACCTCGACCCCGACCAGATAGAGATAGTTGTCCACCGCCAGAGCGTTATACACTCGGCTGTTGAATACGATGACTATGCCGTTATAGCTCAGCTCGGCGTGCCGGATATGAAGATACCGATACAGTATGCGCTGACCTATCCCGACAGATACGAATGCCCGACAAAGCGGCTCTCGCTCACCGATTACGGCACTCTCACCTTCGCCAAGCCCGATTATGAGACCTTCAAGTGCCTCAGCGCCGCAATAGAGGGCATAACCTGCGGCGGAGCCTATCCCTGCCTTATAAATTCCGCAAACGAGGAGGCTGTACGTGCATTCCTCCATGACGAGATAAAGTTCATACAGATAGGCGAGATAGTTTCTTCCGTGCTTGAGAAGTTCCCGCAGTCTGAGATAACCTGCTACGAGGACGTAATGGCTGCCGACAAGGCTGCCCGCGAATATGTCAGAAACATCATCGGCTGACACTGAAAGAAGGAAAGGATATACATGGGTATTTTTATTGCACTTATCATTTTCGGACTTATCGTTACTATCCACGAGTTCGGACACTTCATCTGCGCCAAGCTCAGCGGAGTAAAGGTGCTGGAATTTTCAGTCGGCATGGGTCCGAAGCTTTTGCAGAAGCGCAAGGGCGAAACTGCCTATTCGCTCAGACTTCTGCCCGTAGGCGGCTACTGCGCTATGGAGGGCGAGGACGCTTCCGGCGACGACCCGCGAAGCTTCCGCAATGCAAAGCTCTGGAAGCGTATGCTCATACTTGTTGCCGGAGCGCTTATGAATTTTGTACTCGGCATGATAATGGTAGTCATCGTCGTGAGTATGTTCGAGGTAATACCGACCAATCAGGTGAAGGGCTTCTACGGAGTCGAAAACGAGGACGGCACCACGACCTACTATTCGCAGAGCTGTCAGACCGGTCTGCGCACGAATGACGTCATAGTCAAAATGGACGGCGTGTCGATATACAGCTTCCTCGACATCGACTATATCTTCGCGACTGCCAAATCCGACGAGCACGACCTCGTTGTAAAGCGTGAGGGCAAGCGCGTTGAGCTCCCGGGAGTTAAATTCCACAACGACCAGACCGGCGAGAGCATGGACTTCGGCTTTGTCACCAACGAGAAGAATCCGCTCACGATAACGAAATGCTCGGGCAAGGTGTTCATGTCAATGGGACATATCATCGAGCTCTCGCTAAAGCAGATATTCACCGGAAAAGCCAAGAAGGAGGACGTTTCGGGTCCCGTGGGAGTAGTCTCCTCGATAAACGAGACCACCTCGGAGGCTGAGTCCACCGGCGATGCAGTGTTCATGCTCGCATATATGACAGCGATGATAACGATAAACGTCGGCATATTCAATCTTTTGCCGATACCGGGACTCGACGGCGGCAGACTGCTTTTCTGCTTCATCGAGCTTATCCGCCGCAAGCCCGTTAAGCCGGAGCACGAGGGATACGTTCATCTTGCGGGAATGATACTGCTCTTCGGCATAATGATATTTGCAACATTCAACGACATCATGAGACTGATACACAAATAAAACTGAGAATTGAGAATTAATGTGTCCGCATTCGCGGACGGATCAAAAATCATCGCGTCAGCGATACCATGATTCTCCATTCTCAATTCTAAGTTCTCAATTAAAAAAACGGAGGTTTTGTTATGAGAAATGTTAAACCTGTAAAGGTCGGGGACTGCGTCCTCGACGGCAAGCACATCTACATACAGTCAATGCTCAATGCCCGCTCGGACGATATCGAAGGCAGCGTTAAACAGGCTGTCGAGCTCGAAAAGGCAGGCTGCGAGATAGTACGTGCGGCTATCCCGAATATGGAGGCTGTAAAGCTTATCCCCGCTATCAAGGAAGCCGTTAAGATACCGCTCGTTGCGGATATACACTTCGACTACAAGCTCGCTATAGAGGCTGCTGCCGCAGGAGTTGACAAGATACGCATAAACCCCGGAAACATCGGCGGCATGGACAGGGTAAAGGCAGTCGTTGACGCCTGCCGCGCAAGGAATCTCCCGATACGCATCGGTGTAAACTCGGGCTCACTCGAGAAGGAGATACTCGCAAAGTACGGCTCTCCCACGCCGGAGGCTCTCGTTGAGAGCGCAATGGGTCACGCGGCTCTGCTTGAAAAATTCGACTTCGACGACATCGTTATCTCAATCAAGTCCTCGGACGTTAACCGCATGATATCCGCATACAGGCTTGCTGCCGAAAAGTGCAGCTATCCGCTCCACCTCGGAGTTACCGAAGCCGGCACTGAGCGAATGGGACTTATCAAGTCCGCAGTAGGAATCGGCTCGCTGCTCTGCGACGGCATAGGCGAGACGATACGTGTATCCCTCACTGACGAGCCTGTTAAGGAAATCGCAGCCGCAAAGGATATCCTCAAATGCATCGGCAAGCGCGGAGGCGTGAGACTTGTATCATGTCCTACCTGCGGAAGAACGCGAATCGACCTCATCGGCACAGCTAAAAAGGTCGAGGAAGCCCTCAAGGATATGGACAAGGACATCACTGTTGCTGTCATGGGTTGTATCGTAAACGGTCCCGGAGAAGCACGCGAGGCTGATATCGGTATCGCGGGCGGCGACGGCTGTGCGGTCATCTTCAGAAAGGACGGCACACAGAGAAAGATAAAAGAGGAGGAAATAGTCTCCGAGCTTCTTGCAGAGGTCGAGAGACTCTGATATGAATATAGCTATCTCCGAATTTTTAAAGGAATACTGCCCCGAGCTGCCGGATACGGTAAGGGCGGGCGAGATATACAAGCTGACCTACACCGAGGACCTGAAGCATTTCAGGTTCCTCGCGCATTTTGGTGCTGTCGTTCCTGCGGACGATATCTTTGCATTTGAGAGGCAGGTTGCCGAGGCGATAAAGGTCGAGAGCGTGAGGCTCTTCCCGCGGTATGACGAGAAGCTGTTCGGACTCGACTGCTACGGCGAGCTGATAAAGCTCCTGAAAAGGGACATCTCCGTTGTGAACGGCTTCCTCGACGGCGCAGAGGTAAAACTTGGCGACGGAAAGCTTACGATAGAGCTCATGCACGGCGGACGCGACATACTCGAAAAATTCCGATTTGCAGCCACTTTCCGACAGATGATATACAACCAGTTCGGCGTTCAGGTGAACGTTGAGCTCCTCGGCGGCGAGCCTGTAAGCTCTGAGAAATTCGACGCCATGCAGGAGGAGGTCGAAGCTACTCTTCCGGATTACAGCGCTCAGCTCGTGCCTGAGAAATCGAAGGAGGAGCTCGCCCGCGAAGAGGCAATGGCTAATATCCCGACAAAGGCAGTCGATACAGCCTCCACGAACAAGGAATTCGACCCCGAATCCGCAGAGCTCATCAAGGGCAGACCTATCCGCGAAAAACCTGAGTCTATATGCGAGGCTGTAGGAAAGCTCGGTGAAAAGGTAGTTGTTGTCGGAGATATCTTCGCAAGCGAGGTCAAGGAGCTCCGCAACGACAAGACCGTTATAATCTACTGTATCACCGACTACAGCGGCTCGCTGATGGTGAAATTCTTCGCAAAGACCTCCGATGAGGAGGAAATGGGCAAGTTTGCGGGTCTCAAAAAGGGACAGACAATCCTCGTTGCCGGAAAGGTCGATTATGACCAGTTTGCGCATGATATCTCGATAATGCCGAACTCGGTGATAAAAGTCAAGCGCGTGCCGAAAATGGATGTTTACCCCGAGAAGCGCGTCGAGCTCCACTGCCATACGAATATGTCTGCAATGGACGCCGTTACCGACCCCGTAACGCTGATAAACCGCGCCTCCGAGTGGGGACATCAGGCTATGGCGATAACCGACCACGGCTGTGTACAGGCTTTTCCGGACTGTATGTACAATATGCCGAAGAACTTCAAGGTCATTTACGGCATGGAGGCTTACGTAGTCAATGACATCGACCGCGAGCAGATACTCAGCGAGAACATCGACCGCAATTTCAACGACGAGGTCATAATCTTCGATGTCGAGACAACGGGTCTGAGCTTTGCGAATGACAGGCTCACGAGCATTGCCGCGATAAAGGTGAGAAACCTCCAGAACGTTGACAGCTTCGAGACATTCGTCAATCCTCAGAAGCATATCCCCGAGCATATAACCGAGCTCACCGGCATCACCGACGACATGGTAAAGGACGCTCCCGACGAGGCAGAGGCTCTCCGCAAGTTCATGGAATTCTGCGGCGACAGACCTGTTCTCGCGGCGCATAATGCAAACTTCGATACCACGATGCTGAATCAGATATGCTTGAGAAACGGCATCGACTTCCCGTATGTCAAGCTCGACACGCTTGTTATGTGTCAGGCTATGCTTCCTGAAATGGGACGTCACAAGCTCAACCTTGTTGCCAAGAACCTCAAGCTCGGCTCATTCGAGCACCACCGCGCCGACGAGGACGCTCTCATGCTCGCGAAGATATACATAGAGCTCATCGGCAGACTGAAATCCCAGCGCGGCTGGGACAACCTCAGCCACCTCAACGAGCTGGTCGGCGAGATAGATAAAAAGAAGCTCCGCTCGTACCACCAGATAATCCTCGTCCGCAATCAGGCGGGACTCAAAAACCTGTACAAGCTCGTTTCGATAAGCAACCTCGAATACTTCTATAAGAAGCCGCTTATCCCGAAATCAGTGCTCGAGGAATACCGCGAGGGTCTTATCTTCGGAAGTGCCTGCGAGGCAGGCGAGCTCTTTCAGGCTATGCTCAATTTCAAGCCCGAGGAGACTATCGAAAAGCTTGCGAAGTTCTACGACTACCTCGAGATACAGCCAATATGCAACAACGAGTTCATGGTACGCGAGGGAACTGCCGAGAATGACGAGGAGCTCAGAGACTACAACCGCCGCATAATCGCTCTCGGAGACAAGCTCGGCATACCGGTCTGCGCAACCTGCGACGTCCACTTCATCGACCCCAAGGACGCCATATACCGCAAGATAATCCTCACAAGCATGGGCTTCAAGGACGCCGAGAATCAGGCGGCACTCTACCTCCGCACTACCGACGAGATGATGAAGGAGTTTGCATATCTCGGCGAGGACAAGGCTAAGGAGGTAGTTATCACCAACACCAACGCCATTGCGGACATGATAGAAGTCGTCCGCCCGATACCCAAGGGCACCTTTACTCCCACTATCGAGGGAGCTGAGGAGGAGCTCGTCCGCATCACACACGACAAGGCTCATGAGATATACGGCGACCCGCTCCCAGAGCTTGTAGAAAAGCGCCTCGACCGTGAGCTGTCGTCAATCATCAAGCACGGCTTCTCAGTGCTTT
>JAEEGL017021935.1_pt1 | contig 10236 bp, 3 predicted proteins | sample 9134231 | NCBI WGS metagenome assembly JAEEGL01 (sample SAMN16246548, study PRJNA631951) | gut metagenome | biome: gut microbiome; feature: rumen; material: fiber-attached | host: Bos | place: Iran: Karaj | collected 2018-10 | reverse complement strand
GGACACTGCTTTTCTTACCCTCGGGTCGAATGCCTTCGGAAGCACGCAGTCGTCGGAAAGCTCGTCCTTCGTTATGACGTTTGCAAGCGCCTTTGCCGCCGCGATTTTCATTTGTTCGTTTATGTCGCTTGCCCTGACGTCGAGCGCGCCTCTGAAAATGCCGGGGAAAGCAAGAACGTTGTTTATCTGGTTTGGATAATCGCTTCTGCCGGTGCCGACGATTCTCGCTCCCGCCCTTTTCGCCTCCTCGGGCAGTATTTCGGGGTCGGGATTTGCCATTGCGAAGACCGTTGCGTCTTTGTTCATGCTTCTTACCATATCTTCACTTAACATTTTCGGCTTTGAAAGCCCGAAAAACGCGTCGGCACCCTTTATCACGTCTTCAAGTTTTCCTTTTTCGAGGTTCGGATTGCTTATTGCGGCAAGCTTTTCGTGCTCCGCGTGCAGCTGTTTTTCGCCCCTGCACAGCGCGCCGTTTTTATCGCAAAAAATGAGGTTTTTAACGCCGTACGCGAGCATAAGCCTTCCGATTGCGGTTCCCGCGGCGCCCGCGCCGTTTATTACGACCTTTATTTCGTCTATTTTTTTATTTGTGAGTTTCAGCGAATTTATCAGCGCGGCAAGCGCAATTACCGCCGTTCCGTGCTGATCGTCGTGAAAAATCGGAATATCGGATATTTCCTTTAATTTTCTTTCGATTTCGAAGCATCTCGGTGCGGAAATGTCCTCGAGGTTCACTCCTCCGAAGCTTCCGAGCAGCAGGCTTACGGTTTTCACTATCTCGTCTACGTCTTTGGAGCGTATGCAAAGCGGAATTGCATCTATATCGCCGTACTCCTTGAAAAGCAGACATTTGCCCTCCATTACGGGCATCCCCGCCTCTGGGCCTATGTCTCCGAGTCCCAGAACGGCAGACCCGTCTGTTATTACGGCGACGGTATTCCACCTTCTCGTAAGCTCATACGACTTATTCACGTCGTCTCTTATTACGAGGCACGGCTCGGCGACGCCGGGCGTATAGGCAAGCGCGAGGGCTTCCGCGGTATCCGCCTTTACGTTTGCCTGCACGGAAATTTTGCCTTTCCATTCATAGTGTTTTTTAAGCGATTCTTTTCGTATATCCATTTTATTATCCTTTAATTTTACGTTTGTTTTCTACATATTTATATTATCATATTTCATCTGCGTTTTCAACACCGTTTTTAATAAAATATCATTTATTTTCGGCATTTTCGGCGTTTACACCGTTTCCCGAAAAGATGTTTTCAAAATATCTTTCGTTATATTTCACTTCATCGCTTTCCGGCTTTATCATTTTTGCTTTTTCGTTATATTCTCTTGCCGTTTTGTGGTCTCCCGTTCTGTCATAGCACAGACACAGCTGCATATATGGGTAATATTCTTCATAATCCTCTATGACAAAACCGTATTTTCTGTAATCCTTCGGGCACATAAGCGCGGTTTTATACCAGAGTACCGCCTGAGAAAAAAGCCCCTTTTCGAGCATTATATCTCCCGCGGCACAGAAAAGCTGCGGACACATATACTCTCCCATGAGTCCTTTTGCAACCGCTTCGACTGCCTTTTCGGGATTTTCTTTTGCGTAAATTTCATAAAGCAAAAGATATGCGTTCGCCTTATCGGGCGCCCAGGCGCCCTTGTCTCTTACGAAATCCTCAAGAACGCCCGCCGCTTTTTCGTTTCTTCCGTTATAATACAGCTCGCGTGCGTAATAATACTTCTGCCGTGCGTCGAGAATCTCGCCGCGAGCGATATGCGTTTCATATATTCTAAGATTCCTCGACGGGTCTTTGCTTTCCGTATTTACAGGCACGTGTTTTACGGTAATATCCGCAAAGAACACGTTTCCGTGCGGAGTTATGACCTCATGGACAAAGCCTTTCCACCTGAAATTTCCGTTTCTTCTGACAATTCTCTCCCTGAAATAAGAAAACGTCTCTTTTCCGTCTTTATCGAAAGCGACGGCGTATTTCAACATCACGACGTCGGTATTTTCGGAAAGTGTACTTTTCAGCTCTTTCAGCTTTTCGACCTCTTCTTCGTCCATGACGTCATCGGCGTCAAGCCACATTATATAATCGCCCGCAGCCTTTGAAAAAGAGAAGTTTCTCGCGTCCGCGAAGTCCTCTTTCCATGCGTAATCATATATTTTATCAGTATATTTTGCCGCTTCGGGCTTTGTTTTGTCAAAAGAGCCCGTATCGACGACGATTATCTCGTCAAAGACGTCTTTTACACAATTTAAGCACCTTGAAATTGTCTTTTCCTCGTTTTTTACTATCATGCACAGCGAAAAAGTCATAAAATCACTCCCGTAATATCATATTCGCGTTTTTGACAAAACAGAAGTTTTTTTCATATTATATACAGACGGATTCATTCCGTTAAAACCTTTAAGAAAGGAACCTTCTCTATGATTAACTACGGAAACTCGGGTGCTGTATACACCGTACCCGGATATTCGCCGTTTATGCAGATGTCCGCTCAACTCCCCGAATGCGGTTCTTCCGGCGGAGTTGCGGGTACTTCAATGCAGAACGGCTGCTGCTGTTCGGTATCCCCCGCAAACTGTAACCGTCCGAACCCGTTTCCTCCGCCCTGCCGTCCCGGTCCCGTCGGTCCAATGGGTCCGATAGGTCCGACGGGCGCGACGGGCGCTACCGGTCCCACGGGTGCGACGGGCGCTACGGGTGCCGCAGGCGAAAACGACTACGCGTATTTCACCACTCCCGCCGTATCGTACACCACCGGCGACACGATAGCCCTTACGCTTTCCGATTCGCAAACCGCCACCGTTATTTCGACCGACGGACAAAACGTAATTCTCCCCGCCGGAAAATACGTCGTAAGCTACTCGTTCCAGGCGGAAAGCACCGAGGAAGCGACGGTTTCGCTTATTCCCAATTACAACGGCGCGGCAGGAAGCACCGCAGCCCGCGAAGATACTGCGACAACCGTCGACTATACCGTCTCGATTTCAAACACCTTCTCCTTTACGACGACGGGCACGAATCTTTTCTTTACCCTCGACGTCGAAGAAGAGCCGACTGTTACCGCCGACACGCTCATAAATGCGCTGTTTTCGCTTACCGTTTACAAAATGGCTTGATTTTTTCAAAAGGAAATCGGGAGAGCCTGCTCTCCCGGTTTTTCCGCGTTTACAAGCCTTTTTTATGATTTTTTCGCAAAAAGTATTGACAAACAAAAAAAACTATGCTATTATATATGAGCGTCGGAAATCCGCGCAAAGCTACATGCGGGTGTAGTTCAATGGTAGAATTCCAGCCTTCCAAGCTGGCCGTGCGGGTTCGATTCCCGTCACCCGCTCCAAAAACATAAATAATGCACTTAGGTGCTTTTTTTATTCCGCACGTGCCTTTAGCTCAGCAGGATAGAGCAACTGCCTTCTAAGCAGTAGGTCGAGGGTTCGAGTCCCCCAAGGCACGCCATTTTAATATTCGGTGGGATTAGCTCAGTTGGCTAGAGCGTCAGGTTGTGGCCCTGAAGGCCGTCGGTTCGAGCCCGATATCTCACCCCAAAAAAACGGCAAGGTTCCCCGGAACCTTGCCGTTTTTTTACTTCTTCACTATTCACTATTCACTCTTCACTATTCACTATTCACTATTCACTGAAAATCCCTGCCGTTTTTGAAATAATAAATAGTGAAAAATAAATAAGGTACATTTTAACCTCTTCGCGAGCATAAAAACTGCAAAAAGATGTTTTTGTACGCGCAATTGCTCATCACTGCTCTCGACCAAAACAGGCGCCCATTCGGGCGCCGTCGAGAGCCTCGACGCGCAAACACGCGCACAAAGTCATTTCAACTTTCAATTTTTGTGCACGCGGAGAAACAACAATATACCAAAACAGGCGCCCATTCGGGCGCCTGTTTTGTATTTTTACAGTTGGATTTGATTCTATTATTCGATTGCGATGTAAGCGAGTGCAAAGTCTACAACCGCATCGTACGGGTCAAATCTGATTGTCGTGAGATTTCCTCTCCAGTTGACGTTCTTAGAGGTATCGAATACTATTTCACAGATACCGTTTTCATTAGGCTTCATATTTCCGTACGTTTCACCCCTCAGCGTGTTTGCTTCGGACAGTGCCGAGCCGTCGATCGAGAAGTAAATTACCGGTCTGCCTGCTTTAACCTTTTCGGTGTCAACCTTAATGCCGATCTTGATCTTAGAGATGTTCAGAGCTTCCTGTGAACCGATGAGGTTCGTCAAGAACATGATCTGGTCTGCGCCGAGTGCCTTGTAGTTTGCAAGACCGTCTTCAACCTTATCGGCTCTGATGCTGTCGAGAGTTACCTTTTCAAAGATTTCGTCCGGTGTAAAGGTGCGCTTGCGCGATTCAACTTCGAAGTCCGTCTTTACTCTTGTACGCTGGTCGGGTTTAGCGGCTCTTACAACGATTGCCGCAACTTCCGCACGAATAATCGGCGTGTCGGGTAAGAAGTTGTAATCTGCATCGGATCCGTTCAGTACGCCTGCGTCATAGAGCATCTTGATGTTCTTGTATTCGGGATCGCTCTCCGCAAGATCCGGAACCTTTTCATACATATTCTTCTGTTCATACCAGTCTTTCGGGAGCGCCTTTGCGATCATTGCCGCAACCTGCTTTCTCGTTGCAACCTTTTCGTAATCCTCGGCGGTAAATTCGTTATAAGTGATTATCTTTGCCTTGATTGCCGCCTGTACGAATCCGTCGTACCAGTGAGCGTCGCTTGATTTGCCGATTGAAGCCGTGCTCTTTGCCAGATAACCGTAGTTGAGTTTTACCGCGAACGCGATTGCTTCGGCAACCGTTACGTTTCCGTTGGGTTCGAACGTCGTATCGGACGTTCCGTTTACGAGGCCGTACATATAAGCGTTCTTAACGTCGTTTACGTACCATGCGCCGTCTTCGAGGTCCGTAAAGGGAGCCTCATTCTTATTTACAACCATGAACTTCGCGCCTGCCGCAAGACCGATGCTTGCTTCATCGGGAAGATTATCGGTTATAAGTATCCAGTCAATATAGAGGATACCGGTATGGTCTTCTGTTGCGCAAACCATGAATTCGGTAATGGTGTCTTTCCATTCGGGATCGTTTCCGAAATCGAATACAACCATCGAGTAGTCTGTGCCAACCAGCTGGTTCTGCGTTCTTGCTTCCGAAAGGCCTGCCTTATCCGTTCTGTAGTACAGTCTTATCTGGGAATTGGTATAGCCTTCCTGTTTTGCATAGAATACAACGTATCTGTGCGTCTTAGGATCTATTTCAAGGTTACCTACCGAGTTGAAGGAGATACCGTCGCTGTTTCCGATACCTGCGGAGATAATCTTTGCTATACCGTCTTTATATTCGAGTTTCGTCTGACGGTACCAGCCGAAGAAGTCCTTATCGGCGTCGTTATTGAAGTTGAATATGATGTCGCCGCCTGCTCTCGTCTTATCCTTAGGAGAAGCGTCTTCACCAACCTGGCCCTGTGCAAGTCCCGGAGGAACGGGTCCCGGCTTTGACATTTCGGGAACTATCTTTCCTGCGGTGGTGAGGTTCGTGGATTTGGTTTCGTCTCCGTAATAGGTCTTCGGAGCTGCGCCTTCTTCGTTTCCGCTGCCGCCCGATGTCTTAACTTCGTTTGCTTTTCTGTCTGCGATTTCGGGAGCGGTGATAACGATGCTTACGAATTCAAAGTTGCTGGACATCGAGATTACCGCGTTTTCAACGTCGTCGTCGAATTCAAATACGGCGAATCCGTATCCGTTCGTGGAGGCAACCTTTTCGCCGCCGTCGAAGGTAATCGTAACGGGAACGTCTCTGCCTGCCGTCGTCTTTGCAAGAACTGCCATGCCTGCGTCTATGTCGCCGATTTCGTTCTTGATAAGTCCGCCTTCATTTATGGGATTGAGTTCAACTTCTTCGTTCCATATTGCGTAGAGTATATAGTCGTCTGTAACGAGGAAGTTCTTCTTTGCGCCCGTTCCGTCGTCGTCTTCGTCCTTGGACCAGCCGATGAACTGATAGCCTTCACGCGTGGGTTCCTTTGTGATGGTGATCGTGTCGCCGAACTTAACCGTCATCGTGTCGGGCATGTTTGCGGGCTTGCCTTCGGATCTGAATCTTATCGTTCTGGACGTGTCGAGAATTCTTATATAGTCAAGGTATGCCGTTGCGTTCTGTGCGCCTCTTACGAGGAACGCTCTGATACCCGTAAGATCGGAATACGTCCACAAAGAGCTTGAGGAAACGTCGAACATGTGAATAAACCAATTGTCGCTTTCCATATCGTTTTCTTCGGGAAGTCCGAGCGCCTGATAGGTATAGTTGAGTGTTCTCTGTTCAGACCAGCTTGTGTCTGTGTTCTTGAAGTACAAAGACAGCTGCGTGCTCTTGTCGCATGCCATTCTTATCATTATCTGGTTGTATGCCTGGGTGTCGAGATTAAGACCGTCCCATGCGGTAATGGCGGCATTTGTTGCGTTGCCGTTTGCAAGAGTGATATAATTAGGTTTCTGGGTAAGCGTACCTTCTTCAACAGCCCACGGCGAGTCAACTTCGCCGTTGAATCCGTATTCAACGCCCTTTACCCATACCGCGTACACGTCAGTGTCGCCGTTTACGTTTACTTCATCGACAATGTCAACGCTTTCGTCGCTCGTTGCCCAGCCGTAGAAGAAGTATCCGGCTCTTGTCGGTATCTGCTTTGAAAGCTTAACAAGACCTGAAACGTTTCTCTGTGCGGCGGGGAGGTTCGATACTCTGTCCGTCGTGTTGGATCTGTATCTCAAAGTACCCGCTTTAGCCTGATTTATGATATTGACTTCATAGGAAGCCGTAACCTTCGGGTTGTACGTGGAGGTAGCAACTACCTTTACGGTACCGTTCTTCTGAGGAACGAGTTTTCCTTCTTCATCTATGGAAGCACCGCCGGTTACAGGTTCAACCGACCAGATAACGTCCTTGTTGGGAACGTCCCTCGTGCTGTAGAAGTTTGCCTTATACTGCACTGCTCTTGCCGCCTTTGCGATTTCCTTCGGACCGGAAATTTCCATTGAGAAAACAACGTAATTTTCAGTCGGCGGGAAGGTGTATGTAACCGTTGCGAGCGCCGTATCGGGATCAACGAAGCATTCCGCCGTGTTGCCGTTTACGGTAGCTTCCATATCCTGTGCAAAGAGTTTACCGGTTCTTTCCTTGGGTGCAACCGTGATTGTAGCCGTGTAAGCAGTTCCTTCTTCGAACACGCCTGTCGGCATTGCGGGAGACCATGTAATCGACTGAACCTTACCGATATCTTCTTTAGCGCAGAGAGCGTACGTGCTGGGTTCAGCACCCGTCTTCGGTGCGTCGAGCTCGGTTATCGGAATCAGATCTTCGTCAAACGTACCTGCTTCAATAAACTGCACGCCGTATATTTCCCAGTCGCTCTGTTCTTCCCACGCGTCGAGTCTGAAAGAGCCTATCGTGCCCGTCCAGCTTGCGCTTGTGTAAAGATTGCACTGTACAACGGCGATTTTTCTGCCCTGCTGTTCGCCTACGGCGATAACAGTACCGCTTACCGCCTTGGAGAAGTTCGTGTCGGGTGCAAAGAACATAAACTGGAATTTATCTCCAACGTCGCTGAGATCATTCGGGCCGTTCTTGTACTCGGCGTCAACGTAAACGAGCGCCGACGCGTATTTTGCGGCCGGAACGCTGTAAAGCTTGCTCGAGCGGTAAATGTACGGAGCTAAGCCCGTAGCCGTAATTATAACGCCCTGGCTGTCTTCGTCAAGCTTCGCCGAGCCGTTGTTTACACTCCAGTTGTTCATACCGGCTCCTCTGGCCTGAACAGCGAAGTTTATATTTACCGATACTTCGGCGTAAAGAGTAACGTCTTTCGTTACTTTATAATTCTTTACGATGAGGTCTTCGAATTTTCCGGTTGTCGACCAGCCGTTGAAATTCAGTCCCGCGATACTTGACGCTACTCCGTCATAGTATTCGGTTATGTCGATTTCCGTTCCCGCAGGAACTTCAATCGGTGCGGGAAGTCCCGTTACGTCGCCTGCGAACGTTACCTTGCAGGTACCCGTTTCCGCAAACAACTCCGCCGTTTCCTGCGCAAATACAGTAAGTCCCGTCGAGAACGCCGAAACAAGCATTAATACGCAGAGAATTAAGCTTATCGTTTTTTTCATTAGGTTGCACTCCTTTTTTGTATACTTTGACATCTGATTATGACATCTGTATAAAATTACAAAATAATTATACAATATTTAATTTTCGTTGTCAATAGCTACAAACGAAATAAAAACGCAAATAATAGAATTGTTACAAATATCAATGCCCCTCTGTATAATGTAGTATTTTGTCGGAATACCACAATATATAGTATTTGCTTTTTACAAATTTTTCCTGCTTTTATGCATTTTCCACAAAACGCGGCTCAAAGTTTTTCCAAAAGCGCCGCCGTACCGTCTGTAAGTTCCTCGAGTTCGTCGGGTTCAAGCGGGCGCAGCGAGACCAGCGCGTGCATATAAATCTGCTTTGCGATTTGATTTGATATTTCGTTTGTTTTTCCGTCCTTCGCCTGCGAAAACAGTTTTTGAATCAGCGAATTCGACGCGTTCAGCACGAGCGTCGTTTCTACGGGGAACGCACCCGCGCCCGCGCCGTACATCTTCATCATGTCGGCCATTCTCCTCGACTCCTCGGAGACGTTGAGAAGCGCGGGAATTCTGCCGTCTTTGAGGCTTTCCGCCTTTATTTTCAGTTTTTCGCCTTTTGAAAGCGCTTCTTCGAACAATTTTACAAGCGGGGCGTATTCCTCTGCGGGTTCTCCGTTTTGTTCCTTTATTATATCGCCCGTTTCGCTGTCGACGCGCACGAATTTTACGTCCTTCAGCTCTTCGCCGTAGTCTTTTCCCTCGACCGCAGACGCAAACTGCACGTCGATAAGCTTATCGAACTCGACTACCGGCACGTTCTGCCTTGTGAGCATGGAGATATACGAAAACTGCTGTTTTTTGTCGTCGGTGTAATATATTTTTCCCTTGAAGTTTTCGTTTGCCGCATATTCTTTAATTGTAAGGAATTTTCCGTCGGTCGTCTTGTAAATCACGGAATCCTTTACCTTTGAGAAAAATTTATCGTCCTTAAGACAGCCGTATTCCACGAAAATCCGCAGGTCTTCCCATATTTTTTCATAGTTTTCGCGTTCGTTTGCAAACATCGAGTTGATTTTGTCGCATACCTTTTTAATTATATGGGAAGAAATCTTGTTTACGTAGCCGTTCGACTGCAGATAGCTTCTCGAGACGTTGAGCGGAAGCTCGGGGCAGTCGATGACGCCCTTCAACAGCAGCAGATATTCGGGAATCACTTCCTTTATATTATCCGCCACGAAAACACGGTTGTAAAACAGCTTGACCTGCCCCTCGTAATTCGCAAATTCGCTCTCAAACGCGGGAAAATACAGTATTCCTCTGAAATTCAGCGGATATTCCGCGTTTATGTGGATGTAAAACAGCGGCTCCTTATAATCCCCGAACACCTTTTTGTAAAATTCAATGTATTCCTCTTTGGTGCAGTCGGACGGGCGCTTCGTCCACAAGGGATTCGTGTCGTTTATCGGCTTTTGCTCCTCTTTTCCGCTTTTTTCCGTGCTTTCGTCCTCAAAAAAAATCTCGTAAGGCATAAATGCGCAGAATTTTTCGAGGATTTCCTTGATTTTGAACGCCGTCGCATATTCCTTTTCCTCATCGTTTATATGAAGCACGACGTCGGTGCCGCGGTCGGTCTTTTCGTCGGTTTCCGACATCTCATATTCTCCCTCGTCGTTTCCCGTCCAGTGAACCGCCTTTTCGTTTTTCCACGATTTCGAGAAAATCTCCACCTTGTTTGCTATCATGAACGCCGAATAAAATCCGAGTCCGAAATGTCCGATAATTCCGTCCCCCGAAGCGTCCGATTCGCTCTCGTACTTCTGTATGAAGTCAATCGCTCCCGAAAGCGCTATCTGATTTATATATCTGTCGACTTCCTCCTCGTTCATGCCTATTCCGTTGTCGGAGAAGGTCAGCGTTCCGAGGTCTCGGTCGAGCTTTACCGTGATTCTGTACGGTTTTCCGTCGTCCTTTGCTTCCGACAGCGATACAAGGCGTTTGTGCTTGGTTATCGCGTCGCTGCAGTTTGACACGAGCTCCCTTACGAAAATATCCTTGTCGGAATACAGCCATT
>JAEEGL016445789.1_pt1 | contig 10236 bp, 7 predicted proteins | sample 9134231 | NCBI WGS metagenome assembly JAEEGL01 (sample SAMN16246548, study PRJNA631951) | gut metagenome | biome: gut microbiome; feature: rumen; material: fiber-attached | host: Bos | place: Iran: Karaj | collected 2018-10 | reverse complement strand
CCTCGATCAGTTGAAAAACATGAAGAAAATGGGCAATTTGTCCGATATGCTGAATATGATCCCCGGCATGAGAAAACAGCTCGGCGGGGCAGACCTCAACGTCGATGAAAAACAGATCGAGAAGACGAAGGCAATTATTTATTCGATGACGATGAAAGAACGTACCCATCCGGACATCCTGAATGCATCCAGACGCAGAAGGATCGCCGCCGGCAGCGGCACGACGGTAGCCGACGTCAATCGTCTTATTAACCAATTCACGCAGACGCGCGACCTAATGAAGAAATTCTCGAAAGGAAAGATGAGATTCCCTTTCGGAATGAGATAAAACAATAAAAAACAATTTTTTGGAGGAAATTATGTCAGTTAAACTCAGATTAACCAGAATGGGCGCTAAGAAAGCTCCTTTCTACCGTATCGTAGCCACCGATTCCCGTAAGGCGAGAGATGGCGAATACATCGAACAGATCGGCTACTACAATCCCGTGACCGAACCGGCCGAGATCAAGATCGACGCCGATATCGCCAAGAAGTGGCTGAACAACGGCGCTCAGTGCTCCGAAACCGTTCGTAGCCTCTTCATCAAGAACGGCATCATCGAAAAGTAATTGGTGGAAAAATGAGAGACTTAGTTGATTACATTGTTAAGAGTTTTATAGGGGAAGAGGCCTATGAAATCGTTCTCGTAGAGGACGGCGACAAGGTCGACATTCGCGTTCTCGTCGACAAAGACAAGATCGCAAAAGTTATCGGAAAGGGCGGCAAGATCGCAAAGGCTATCCGTACTCTCGTACATTCCGCCAGCCGCGGTTCCGATCAAAGTTACAGCGTGTTCTTCGAGGAGAGATAATGCTCGTAGGCAAAACGCTGAAAACGCATGGATTGAAGGGAGAATTGAAGACGCAATGTTTTCTCGATTCTCCCAATCTTTTCAAAAAGATACCGTCCGTGCGTATCAATGATAAAGAATACAAAGTCGAACAGGCTCGTACAAACGGAGAATTCGTCCTTCTTAAAGTAAAAGGGGTCGATACCGTCGAGGCGGCAAAAGTCCTTTGCGGCATGGAAGTCATCGCCGACAAGGATAAAATGCCGTCCCTGCCCGCAGGTCGATATTATATAGCCGATCTTGTCGGTTGTATCGTCATGTGCGGGACAGAGCGCGTCGGCAAGATCAAAGACGTGCTTCAGTACGGATCGGCGGACGTCATCGTGATGACAAAAGAAGGGAAATCGATCATGCTCCCGTGGATCGAGGGCGTTTTCGTTTCCGTCGACACCGATAAAAAAATGATCTATGCCGACAAAGAAAAATTGAAAGAGGTCGCCGTATATGAGGATTAAGGTTTTGACGCTTTTTCCCGAACTGTACGGCGCACTCAACCACGGCGTACTCGGTAAAGCCCTTGAAAAAGGGGCTTTTTCGGTAGAAGTGACAAATATCAGGGACTATTCGACCGATAAACATAAGCGTTGCGACGACTACCCGTACGGGGGCGGCGCGGGAATGCTTATGACGCCGCAACCCTTGCACGACGCTATTACAGCTACAGACCCGGAAAGAAAGTGCTGCCGCATTTATCTTTCTCCAAAAGGGGAAAAGCTCAGCCAGGATATGGTCGTCGATTTATCGAAATACGATGATATTATGCTTGTCAACGGTAGCTATGAAGGTATTGATCAGCGTATCATCGACCTCGATATCGACAGAGAAATTTCTGTAGGGGATTATGTTCTTTCCACGGGCGACTATGCGTCGCTGATCCTTATCGACTGCGTGGCAAGATACGTGCCCGGCGTGCTCGGCAGCGCCGAAAGCACGGATGAAGAATCGTTTTCCGACGGCTTACTCGAGTATCCTCAATATACCCGCCCGGCTGAATTTATGGGACTATCCGTGCCGGAGGTTTTACTTAACGGCAATCATGCTCAAATCAAGGCTTGGCGTAAAGAACAAAGCCTCGCGCTCACCAAAGAGCGCCGACCAGATATGTTGAGGTAAAAAATGCCCTCTACGTTTATTCAGTGGTTCCCCGGTCACATGACGAAAGCCATCCGGATGATGAAAGAAGAGATCAAACCGGTCGATTGCGTCATATATGTTTTGGACGCGCGCGTACCGATGTCTTCGATCAATCCGTCTTTCGATGAGATTATTGCAGGCAAACCGAGATTGTACGTACTGAATAAATCTGACCTCGTGCCCCAGTCGGAGTTGAATCAGTGGGTCAGATATTTTTCTTCTCTGCCGCAATCGGCATGCGTAACAAACGTATCCACTAAAAATGCGGACGGGAAGGTCATTTCCGTTTTAAAACAATTAAATAAAGAGAAGATCGACAGATTTTTGGCAAAAGGCGTCAAAAAGACCATCCGAGCGATGGTCATCGGCATCCCGAATTGCGGAAAAAGTACGCTCATAAACAGCTTGATAGGGAAGAAAAAAACCATCACGGGCAATCGTCCCGGCGTAACGCGCGGAAAACAATGGGTCTCCGTCGATCCGTACGTAGAACTGCTTGATACCCCCGGAACCTTATATCCCGATTTCAGCGACCAGGAAAAGGCCCTTCATCTCGCTTTCGTAGGTTCGGTCAGAGATGAGATCGTCGACATCCTTTTCTTATCCCAAAAACTTTTGGACTTTTTATACGAAAATTATCCTGAAGAGGTTAAATCCAAATACGGCGAAGGCGGTACGCTCGCCGACGTTGCAAAAAAAAGAGGATACCTCATTAAGGGCGGAGAGATAGATTATGAACGCACGGCAAAGGCCGTATTAAGCGATTTCCGCAAACAGGCGTTCGGAAAGATCATATTGGAGAAAGCCGATGGCCGATCTTTTTAAATATGAAAACGAGCTTCTCGGTCAAGGGTATAAGCTGATTGCCGGCATGGACGAAGCGGGAAGGGGGCCTTTGGCCGGTCCCGTCGCCGCGGCCTGTTGCATACCCGATCTGACCGTCATTTTCGACGAGATCAACGACAGCAAAAAACTGACCGCAAAAAAAAGAGAACGTCTTTATATCGATATAACCGATACGTCGATCGCGCAATCGGTTGTGTTTATCGATGAGAAAACCATTGATGAGATCAATATTCTCAACGCGACAAAACGCGCTATGAATTCGGCGCTCTGGAGCTTGCTTCCTACGCCGGACTATCTTTTGACAGATGCTGTAAAGTATGATTTCGGCGTGCCGTATAAAGCCATTATCCACGGAGACGCATTGTCGTATTCCATCGCCGCGGCGTCCATTTTAGCCAAGGTCTCCCGTGACAAATTAATGGACGAATATGCCGAAAAATACCCGGAATACGGCTTTGAAAAACACAAAGGTTACGGTACGAAATATCATATCGAAATGCTGAAAAAATACGGTCCTTGTCCCATCCACAGACAAACTTTCATTAAAAATTTCTTTCAATAAAAATGGATAAATACGCGCTCGGCGACAGCGGCGAAATAATCGCACAAAAATATTTGACGGATAACGGATACGTGATTTTGGACACGAACGTCCGTTATGCCGGCGTAGGGGAGATAGATATTGTGGCGAAAGACGGCGGTACGCTCGCTTTTATCGAAGTCCGCGCCCGCTCCGACAAACGTTTCGGTCATCCGCTTGAGACGATAACGCCGGCAAAAATTAAGAAGGTCGTCGCGGCAAGCAGAAGATATCTTTCTTTGAACAAAGTGCCTGCGACCGGATACAGATACGACGTTGTTTCCGTTTTGTACGGAGAACCGCAACTGATAAAAAACGCTTTTTACGCTCGTTGGAATTAATAATTTTAAATACTTATTAAATGAATTATATTCACCCTTGACAGTTTGCCGTTTATTATTTAAAATAATAAAAGAAATAATCGGAGGGGTATAATGCTCACGTCACGCAAAAGCATATCCGTTTTTATAGTAGCGTTTATCGTTATTTTTTCTTCTATGTTCCTGTTTGCGTGTGAAAAATCCGATCCGAGCACGGTAAACACCGTTCCCGTTATGCCCGATACGTCCGGCGATCAGGAGATGCGCGTTGTCGTCACGTTTAATTCCAACGGCGGCTCTTCCGTTCCCGAACAAAATCTTTCCGTAAATTCTCTCGTTCAAAGACCCGCCGATCCCCAAAGAGACAATTACACTTTTCAGGGTTGGTTTATCGATTCTTTTTTTACGAAGAAATGGAATTTTTCGTCCGACGTCGTTACCTCATCCGTCGTTTTGTACGCCGGTTGGAAGCCGTCGAATAAGATTCTTCTTTTCAATACCGATTATTCCTTAAACAACAATACCATTACCGTTACCTTGCCTTCCGACAGAACGACTTTTTCTTTGACCGGCAAAGTAATGCTTTCCGATGATAACTATTTGTATCGTATTTTCAAAGGTAATTCCGTTTCTTCCGTCGGAGAACCGCTTTGCAGAACGAACGAAGCCGATTTTTCCGATCTTGCTTACGGTAAAAACGAATTTATCATTTACGTAAGCGATTCCGAACTGAATTACGTCGAGCACTTTTTACTGAATATCTATCGTACGCCCGTTTATACGCTTCGTTTTTACGGCTTGGACGATCAACCGATCGGTATTGTGACCGCATCGGAAGGAGAAAGCGTCTCCATGCCTACGTATTCTCCGGTAGGGTACGACGTCGATTATTGGCGTCTCGATTCCAAAAAGATCAGACAGAATGAGAAATTGACCGTACAAAAAGATTCCGAATTGTATGCCGTTTGCAAGCAGGCGGTTTATTCCGTTACGTTGGATACGCAAGGCGGAACGGTCACGCAACAATCTCAAAACGTTACGTACGGTAACAATTATCAATTCGCCGTGCCGAGCAGAAACGGATACTATTTCCTCGGTTGGAGAACGATCAATAACGTAGAACTGACGGGGAGCAACGGCAGTTCTTTGACAGGTTGGTATTATACCGACGTGTTTACCGTCTATGCAATGTGGGAGGCATACTCCTATAATTTGACGCAAAGGACGATCGTCGACGGAGTCGTAAAAGAAACGTTTACCGAGTCGGCCGTGCATGGACGTGAAAAAACGTTTACCGTTTCCGCTCATCCCGTTATTTCATCCGACGATTACGTTTATTACGTTTTTTGCGGATGGTATAACGGCGTAAACAGGCTGTCGCTTGCCCCGCAATATACCCATCCTTCCGTAGAATCGGCCATGACTGTCGATGCGGTTTGGTCGACAGTTACGATACAAAACGTTTGCGATACGTCCGCATGTGATAAAGATAAGTTTACCGTAAACGCAACTAAAGAATCGGGCGATCCTGCTCTTGATTTCGCCGTTTTGGGCGACTACGTCGGGTTTGTTTCTTCCGGTGTTGATCCTTCTCATACCTTCGTCAATTGGCAAGGCGATAAAACCGGATCCGAACGTTTGATGAAGATACTTACATCCGCCGACGCAGTTTCTTTACAATGTCATTGGACGGAGTATACCTTAAAAATCGTTACTTCCGTCGCTACGGATTGGATTATTTCGAAAACCATCGGACAAAACGTTGCCGAAATGACAGCAGGTACGGAAACGCCTGTTTCCGCCGCGGAAAACGTTATTTTGTCCGTTGCTCCTTCCACTTCGACGCAACTGACTTTTGCCGGCTGGTATGAGGACGAATATTTTTCTGTTCTTGCCACCGAAAACGTATCTCTCGATTACGTCTTTACTATGTGTAAAGCGGACAAGACCGTTTATGCCAAGTGGATAGAAAAACCCCTTGTGCTTAATTATTTTGGAGCGGACCTCGATCCTACGTTGATCGATCATATCAACGTTTCTCTCGATTACGGCGAAAATTATTGCGGCGGCACTTTCAGTATTTCCGCAGACGTCGATCCCGGATATTATTACGGTGGTATTTTCGAAGACGCTGCCGGTAATAATTTCCTTACGAATACGACGATCCCTTCGCAAGCGACGAATTTGTATGTAAAAGTTACGAAAACACCCTTTACCATCGTCAGTAACATTGCCGGCGCAGGTAATATCTCTTATAAGCTTTCGGAAAAGGTCAATTCTACGCTTCTTGTGAAAGCGCAGAAGACCTGCTCTTCTTTCGGAAAATCTTCCGTATTCGAAGAGGGTATCGCATATACCGATATTCTTACGCTTACTTCCGCTACCTATAACGGATATATGTGGCTCGGTTGGTATTACGCCACGGCGAATGCTCCGACCGATTGGAAGATGCTCACCAACAAAAAAGACCTGGAAATAAAGATGTCCGGGAATAAGATCACCTATCGAGCTACCTGGAAGAAGATAGAAAACGATATTTCGATCGAAGTGACGAACGTTTCCGCAACTGCGGCCGCGCCGGGAAGCGCCGAGTATTATTCTCGTATCGACGGTAACGGTACGCAAATTCTGACCTTGCTCGCTCATATCAACCCGGGATTTTGTTTTGAAGGTTGGTTTGTAAAACGTTTGGATTACGATATCGACAACGTAGATTCTTACGTTTCGGAAGAAAAGATTCTGTTATCTTATCAAAACGATCTGGAATTGAATATTTCGGAATTGTCCTCGAATTACGATTTGACGACGCTGGAGGCGCGCTTCTCGGAACTTTCCAACGATATTCTGTATTTACGAAATTCTTCTTCCGATACGCAAAAGCGTCTTACTTGTTCGGTAGATGGCGTTTTCGACGCGTATTTTACGGGATATTACGCGCAAGAGGGCGTCTTAAAGGTCTTTTATCAGACGCTGACCGTCGAGATCAAACAACTTACTATGAGCAACGGTTCGATGACGGCGAACGAACTGCTGATCGGGTGTTTCAGTAACGTTTATCTTTCCGGTAACAGTAAAAACCAAGATATCGGCAGCGCCAATATCCCCGGTCTGATAAGAACGACCGCCGGAACCTATCACAGCGAAAACAATTCCGTTACGTACGATTTCAATATGACGCAGCTTTTCGATACGGTAGGGGACAGCGATAACGAATATCCGCTTTTATTCAATTATCAGACCGCTACCGAAAACACGACTACCGTCAAGCCCGTTTCCGTTACCAATACGACGACGGGAGAAGGACAATTTGCCGATATAATAAATGTTTCTTCGTACAAAACGTTCGTAATCTTGCAGCCTCAACCTGCCCGCGGTAACGTATTCTTGTATTGGGAGATATTCGACCCGTCTAAACCCATGTCAACGGGCGACAGCGATCCGAACCCCTATTACAGCGCCGAACCGCTCGTTTATCGTAACGATATCGGTTATTTGTCCTATACGGCGCATTGGAAGACGATAAATGACGGAAATGCGAAAGTTTTTGCTGTTAAAAACATCGAAGAGGCGGGAGAAACTTATTTATCCGGATATAGTGAAAAGGTATCTCGCGACGTATACAATATGGTCATTACGTTTACCGCAGAGACAAACAAGGGTTATCTTTTCCGCGGTTGGTACGATGATAAAGGCAATTTGGTCAGCCAAGATCCTTCGTTTACATTTACTTGCATTGATCTCGAATCTTATTTTGGCGCGACCGGATACGTGACGTATCAAGCCTGCTGGTCGGAGATATCTGCGCGCGTTGTTGTCGACAAAGTGGCCGACTACGCTTTAACGGGTTTTGTCGGCGCCGACGGAGAAACCTATTATACCGTTTTACCCGTATCCGATATTTATTTCAACGGTAATTCCGGGTATTATAACGGTTATTATTTTATCGGATGGTACACCGAGGACGGAGAATTATATTCGAGCGATTATTTTATCGAGAACGTTCCGGAAAGTTCTTTCCCGTCGAAGTTGTTCGCAAAATGGACGGATACGCCGAAAGAAGTTTTGCCGGGCAGCTTAATGAACTTCTTCAACAATATTGATATTTCCGCTTTTGATATTTCCATCAGCATTGCCGGTAGAGGCGATGTTGCGTACTGTTTCTCGAAAGGTGTCGGCGGCAGTACCGTCGTATTGTTCTACGCTGAACCGCAAGATGGATATAGGTTTAACGGTTGGTTCAATGATAGCGCAATGAACAACTTAATAGATCTGAACAGCGTGTATTCCGCAACGCTACAAGAATTGTTCTATAACGACCTGACCAATCTTTATTCTTTGACAGCAAAAGTATACGCATCGTTTGTGATGATGAATAATTATACTTTGTCTCCCATCAGCAGAACCGGTATTTCTTCGGAATTCCGTGATTCCGACATCGCAGAACCGACGTGCAAAGGATATCGCCTGACAGGGAACGAAACAAGCTATAAGATCGAATCGGGCGTTAAAAACGGTTTTGCGTTCGTTCAGTGGCAAATTATCTTTGATGACGGTTCTCCCACGAAAAATTATTTTGATCCGGAACTTACCGTTACGTTCGACTCAAGTAAAGTTTTTACTATTGTCGCTACCTATGCGAGAATAATCAATAACGCGGTCGACAAAGTGATCGAAAATACTTCGGAACAAGCGGGGACTGTGCTTGGATACGGATACTACGCGTCGTCTACGGAAAAACGTCTTAAATTCATTATGACGCCGAACGCAGGATACGTTTTCTGCAAGATCGTGGCGCAATCGGCTCAAAATACGATCGTATACGTATTCGATAATAATTCGGTCAACTGGTCGTCCGCCGGCGGTGTGATCACTGCTGTGATCACAGACGATTCTATTGTAAACAATTTCGCCACGAGCTATAAATATACCGTTTATTGGCAGAGCGTATGGCAAAACGCTACTCATTTTACCGAAATAACGGAATTCGTCAACCATACGAACGTGTACGTAACGGAAAGTCAGGAAGAAAAGTCATATTCCAACGGAACGAAGAATTACGTGCAAACGTATACCTTTACCACGACATTTGATCAGCCGGATTATTCTTTTATCGGCTGGTACAAAAAGGTAATTAACGAAAACCTGACGAACATCGTATATTGCGATAACAGCAATACGACTTCCTATAATGAACTTGCTCCCGACGTCACGCGTGAATACTATTGCAAGTGGGGCAAGTATAAAGTAACCATCGAGATGTCCGACCCCGAACAGAATTCTTCTCCGAACGGCTTTTCCGCAAAAGTGGACTTTGTTACGGAAGACATGCGTTTTGCGGCTAAAGAATTCGTTTCCGAGATCGGGTTTGCCTATATGGACAAATACGATGCCGATCTGATCGATAGAATAATCGGCGCCGGATATGAATGCTCAAAAGTCGATCTTAACGCAGGAGAGGGCGGCAAGATCATTTATCTCGTCTGGAAACGCCTGCCGGTATCCGGTATCAATACTAACTTCGTCACTGCGGTCAGCCTCAGCGACAGTTCTTTGCCGTATCGCGCGAACGTGCTTTTTGCCGATGCGGCTAACGCTTCTTTAGTTTCTTCCGTTATGCCTGTTGCCGCCGATCTCAATTACGGCACGGGCGGCGCGCCCATCTATTGTTATTACAGTTTTGAAGCCGGCTACGGAAAGGCGCTTACATACGTCGGCACGGAAAACAACGGAAAAGTTTCTGATTTTTCCGGCAGATATCATTATTGCGATGCTGATAATAAGGTCAACGTTACCGCCTTGTCGGGCAACGAGACGTATTTCGTTTATAGTCGCCAAGAAAGCGTCGCTACGATCGCATACGAATTTATTATACCTTCTCAGACGGTTACGCCCATTCAAAAACTAACGTATCCAACGTCGTACTGCAATATAGAAAATGCTCCTGCCGGCGTAATTTTTGCCGGTTGGTATGATAATTCTCAAACCGCAGGTAAGCCGTACGACTTCTCTAAAGAAGTTTTCGGTAATATGACTTTATACGCCAAGTGGTATACCATGCAAGACTACAATATCAGCGCGTCTCAGGTGCTGTCTTTGGGCGTTACGTCCGTGTTCCCGCAGAACAGCGGATCGTTCTACTTTACCGCATTATCCGATACGACGTATACCGTTTATTTGAAGACGGAATCCACGTCAATGGTTCAGAATTATACTTTGATCAACATAAATACCGGCTTGACTGTGCAATCCGGCACGTTACGCGATGATACCGATTATTACGTAAGTTTTTCCGTGATTGCCGGAGAATTGTACAGATTAGAACTTAATTCCGTCGGTATGAGCGGCAAGATCGAAATTAAACTTAACGGAGCATATCCCCAAGAAGGCGGCACGTTCCGTAATCTTATTCCGTATCTTGACGATTTTTCCATTACCGCCGTACCGTTCAGCAACCAAACTTTCTTAGG
>JAEEGL016176730.1_pt1 | contig 10236 bp, 9 predicted proteins | sample 9134231 | NCBI WGS metagenome assembly JAEEGL01 (sample SAMN16246548, study PRJNA631951) | gut metagenome | biome: gut microbiome; feature: rumen; material: fiber-attached | host: Bos | place: Iran: Karaj | collected 2018-10 | reverse complement strand
TACAGCGCGGCGACAACCGCGATGTAGGCGATCCTCCGGTTATTGTTTCTCATATTAACTTGTCTCCTTAGTTTTGTTTAACGTCAGGATGGTTTCGAACTGACGGGAGTGATTATATATTATTTAAATTATTATGTCAATGAAAAAATGTATTATTGCAAAAAGCCGGACAGAGTCCGGCGGATAGGTTTCGCTTATTCAGGTGTCAGTCAAGGTCGTCATGGTCGTCATCAAAGTCATCGTCAAACACATCGTCGTTTCCGTCGTCAAACATATCGCCGGGGTCGTCAAAGCCGAAGAGCGATGTGCTTTTGCGTTTTTTGCCGGAATCACCGAAGAAAATATCAAAGAATGTGAGATCCTCCGTTTCATTGGCAGTTCCGTTGCCGTCAAGGTCAAATAAATCTCCGAAAAGTCCCATAAAGACACCCCTTTCTTTTCCGGTGACTGTATAATACACCGGATTTGTTTATAAATAAATGCCTGATCAGGAAAAATAAGCACCTCAAATTTTCTTCTAGAGCGCAGTAAAATGCAGCTGAGATTTCCTTAAATTTAACTTTATATACTGTCAAAAGGATAAAAAGGTAAGAATCCAAACCGTCTCAGAAATCAAAACCATCGTCTAACAGCCCGTCCAATCCGTCATCAAAATCATCGTCAAACAAATCATCCAATCCGTCATCAAAGTCATCGTCTGAGAATACGCCGGAATAAGCGGCTGATTCCTGTGATTTGCTTTTAGCGTAGGATGTATCGCCGAACATCAGGTCAAAAGCTGCGATTTCTTCAAAATCATCCACTTTTCCGTTTCCGTCAAGGTCAAAAATATCCATATCAAACAAATCTCCGAAAAGTCCCATAAAGATACCCCTTTCTCTTTCGGTGGCTTAATAATACACCGGATGAGAAGAAAGATAAATGATAATTCCGGTGAAATAGACGGGGCTATTTCTCATTTGCCGAAAGATATTATGCGTTTACGCATTCGCCGCCCCCTGCGGTTTTCTATCATCAGCAAACATATAATCCGGAGCGCAGCGACCCTCAATTCCGAATTCATAATTCCTGATTCCGAATTAAAAAGACTCGCCCGAAAGCGAGTCTTTCTCTGTCTGTTTGTTTTTCGCTTAAATGCCAAGCCCGTTATTCAGCATCATCGGTGTTTTCCCAGTTATGCCATACACCCTGGATGTCGTCATTGTCATCAAACATATCGAGCATCTTATTCATATTGATCATATCTTCCTGTTCGGTGAGCGTGACATAGGTTGAAGGAATATAAGCCGCCTCTGCCGATACAAAGGTGTAGCCCTTTGCCGCGAGAGCCTCGCTGACCGCGCCGCAGTCATAGGGATCGGTGCGGATTTCATAGATTCCTTCATCTGTGAGGAAGTCAGTAGCGCCCGCTTCAAGAGCGTCTTCCATAAGCTTTTCCTCATCAACATCTTCAGACTCAATCAGGATAACGCCCTGCTTGCTGAAAAGGAATGAAACGCTGCCGTTCTGGCCCATATTGCCGCCGAATTTATCGAAGTAGTGGCGGACATCGCCGGCAGTTCTGTTGCGGTTGTCTGTGAGCGCCTCAACTATAACGGCAACTCCCTTGGGGCCGTAGCCTTCATAGATGATATTCTCAAAGTTTGCGCCGCCCTGCTCGCCGGCCGCCTTTTTGATGATTCTTTCAATATTATCATTGGGAACATTGTTTGCCTTTGCCTTGGCAATAACATCCTTAAGCTTTGAGTTTGACGCCGGGTCGGGACCGCCTTCGCGCACTACGACGGCAATCTCTCTGCCTATTTTGGTGAAGACCTTTGCTCTCGCGTTATCGGTCTTTTCCTTTTTGCGTTTGATGGTGCTCCATTTTGAATGGCCTGACATCTTTATGACCTCTTTTCCTGTGATTTTATATTGGATTGCTGATTGTTTTCAATCAGGCTTCTTTCTTTTTCTTATGAATTATGATGGGCTCTTCGCCGCCTGTCACGCAGTCTTTGGTTATGATGATTCTCTCGACTGTTTCATCTGAGGGAATATCATACATCAGATCCATGAGCACGTTTTCGACTATGGAGCGAAGACCTCTCGCTCCCGTTTCTTTTTCGATGGTCTTGTCTGCCATCGCTTCGAGCGAGTCTGCCTCAAAAGTCAGCTCAACGCCGTCAAGTGCGAATAGCTCCGAATACTGCTTGATTATGGAGTTTTTGGGCTCGGTCAGGATTTTGATAAGAGCCTCCTTATCAAGCGGGTTGAGCGTGGTGATTACGGGAAGTCTTCCGACAAGCTCGGGGATGAGACCGTATTTCACAAGATCCTGCTGAACCGCTTTTGCAATAAGGTTTTCTTTATCGAATTCCGCTCTGCTCTTTACATCGGCTCCGAAGCCGAGCGCCGAGCCGGCGACTCTTTTTTCTATTATTTTTTCAATACCGTCAAACGCGCCGCCGCAGATGAAAAGAATGTTTGACGTATCAAGCTGGATGAATTCCTGCTGAGGATGTTTTCTGCCGCCCTGAGGGGGAACATTTGCGACAGTGCCCTCAACTATCTTGAGCAGCGCCTGCTGCACGCCCTCGCCGCTGACATCCCTTGTGATTGACGGGTTTTCGCTCTTGCGGGCGATTTTATCAATCTCGTCAACATAGATGATGCCTCTTTCGGCTTTCTCGATATCGTAGTCTGCCGCCTGGATGAGGCGCAGAAGGATATTTTCGACATCCTCGCCGACATATCCGGCCTCGGTGAGAGTGGTGGCATCCGCTATTGCGAAAGGAACCTCGAGTATCCGTGCGAGAGTCTGGCAGAGCATAGTCTTGCCGACGCCCGTGGGGCCGAGCATGAGAATATTTGACTTCTGTATTTCGATATCATTATCCCTGACAGCGGAAATACGCTTGTAATGATTGTAGACGGCAACGCTCAGGGCAACCTTCGCCTTATCCTGCCCGATGACATATTCATCAAGCTGAGCCTTGATATCATGGGGCTTCGGAAGGTCGTCAAAATCTTTCCTTGAATGCTTTTCGGGCTTTTTGCTCTCAAGCACCTGATTGCAGAGCTCGACACATTCATCGCAGATATAGATACCGTTTCCGCCGTTTATTAAGGTGTTGACCTGATTCTGTGTTTTATGACAGAATGAGCAGGTCGGCTGATTGATGCGTTTTTCGTCATCTCTTGCCATATTCTGTCTCCGATTTATCTGTGAGTAATTACTTTATCGACTATGCCGTATAATTGCGCCTCGTCGGCGGTGAGCCAATTGTCTCTGTCGGTGTCAACGGCAATCTCATCAATGGATTTGCCGGTATTTTCCGCCAGGATTCTGTTTAATTTGTCTTTGATTCTCAGTATGTGGTCTGTGGCGATTTTCATATCGGAGGCCTGAGTGCCGCCCTGAACGCCGCCCATGGGCTGATGAATCATAATCTCGCTGTTGGGCAGGGCAAGTCTCTTGCCTTTGGCGCCGGATGAGAGAAGGAAAGCTCCCATGGAAGCCGCCATACCCATGCAGATTGTGGAAACATCGCACTTGATATACTGCATTGTGTCATAGATTGCCATACCCGAGGTTATTGAGCCGCCCGGGCTGTTGATATAGAGATAAATGTCTTTGTCGGGATCCATACTCTCAAGATAGAGAAGCTGAGCAACCACAACGCTTGCCGTTGCGTCATTGACTTCATCAGAGAGTAACACGATCCTGTCGTTGAGCAGTCTTGAGAATATATCGTATGAGCGCTCTCCGTGGCTGCTCTGCTCGATTACATACGGTACAAGTGCCATAAGTCATCCTCCGTGAATATTATTCCTCTTCCGCCTTATCGGCTGTTGCATCTTCCTTGGCTGCGGGAGCAACGGGAACAGCGCTGTCAATGACAAGCTTTGCCGCGCTGCGTCTGTTGATCTGCTCCTCAACGGCGTCTGCCGGTATTATGCTCTTGATTTTTTCAACATCGAGCTTATACTGCTCCGCCATATCGGCGTATTCTTTTTCAATTTCCTCTTCGGTTGCCTTGAGAGCTTCAAGCTCGATTATCTTTTCTATAGCGAGCTCATATTTGACATCATTGACTGCTCTCTCTCTCATCATTTTTTCAAATGAATCCCTGTCAAGGCCCATATAGCCGAGATACATCTCGAGATTGAGACCCTGCTGGGCGACTCTCTGCTCGAAGTCTCTGATATTATTCTGCGCTTTGTTTTCAAACATAACCTCGGGGATTTCGCCCTCAACGTTTTCGCAGAGCTTCTCTATAACGGCATCCTCAAAATGATGCTGTGCATGCTCCTCTTTATGAGCGGCAAGGTCTTTCTTTACGCCTTCTTTAAGGTCGGCAACCGTGTCATAATCCTGATCCTTGGCGAATTCATCGTCAAGCTCGGGCATCTCTTTGTATTTGATTTCGTGAAGAACTATCTTGAATACGGCATCCTTGCCTGCGAGCTCCTCTGCATAATCATCGGGGAATTTAACGTTAATGTCAAATTCATCACCGATGCTGTGGCCGATAATCTGCTCCTCAAAGCCGGGGATGAATTGGCCGCTGCCTATCGTGAGATTATATTTCTCAGCTTTTCCGCCTTCAAAGGGAACGCCGTCAGTAAAGCCCTCAAAGTCGATAACTGTTATGTCTCCGTCTTTTGCGGGTCTGTCGTCAACATCGACAATGCGCGAGCCTCTGTCAAGCATATATTTGATTTCGCCGTCGATTTCTTCATCGGTTACATCGGCGGATTCTTTTTCGGCTTCGATTGCCTTATACTGTTTAACGCTGATTTCAGGTTTAACCGTAACGTTGAATGTGAAATTGAGACCTTCGGTGACATTCATTGTCTTGACATCAAGATCTCTCGGCTGGTCAACGGCCTCTATGCCCGCCTCTTTGTAAGCGGCGTCAACCTCTGAGGGGAATATTGCCTCAAGAGCATCCTCATAAAAGAAATCTTCGCCGTAAAGGGATTCGATAAGGTGCTTGGGAGCCTTGCCCTTGCGGAAGCCGGGAACCTGGATGTTTTTCCTGTTTTTGAAATAGGAATCCTGAACGGCTTTTTTGAAATCTTCCGCGGAAACGCTGATTTCAACAGTGTAGGTGTTGGTTTCTGTTTTGTTTGCTGATACTAAACTCATAGTAAACTTCCTTCCGGATAATTTTTAACTTGTAAATTATAACAGAGTATATATTAAAATTCAACCTGAAATTTCATATTTTTCAGGCACGAACTCGGGGCAGAATCTCAGGTAGTCACCCGAGATAAGCTTAAACATGATTCCGTCGCTCTCGCCGGTAAAGGCTGTCCGGTGTGAGTAGGAGTGAAGATGCCCGTAGTAGCATCTCTTTATTCCCTCCTCGACGAGCACTCCGTATATCTCTTCGCATTTCTTTTCGAGGGTCAGCGGCGGATAGTGCAGAAACACGACGGGTTCTTTCCCTGTCTGCTTCGCGGCGGATATCGACATACGCAGTCTGCCTGCCTCGCGCAGGACTATCTTGCGGTCGGTATCGTTTTCTGCGTCAAAAAACCAGCCGCGCGTGCCGCATATCGCGATGTTTCCGCAGGTGTAGGCGTTGTTATGCAGAATACTGAGCGAAGCAAGTTCATATTTTTCAAAGAATTCATCCGCTTTTTTCTTCGTTGACCACCAGTAGTCGTGATTGCCTTTGAGTATTATTTTTTTACCGGGAAGAGAATCGAGAAACCTGAAGTCTTCCAGGCCCTCCTCCATAGTCATACACCAGGAAATATCTCCGGGAATCACAACCGTGTCATCCGGTTCAACGAGTTTTTCCCAGTTTGTTTTAAGGCGGAGTTCGTAATCCTCCCAGCCGCCGAATATATCCATTTTTTTCCCTGTTGAAAGGGAAAGATGAGTGTCGCCTATTGCGTAGAGCGCCATAGTTCACCTCAGATTCCGAGCATATTGAAGACCACTTCGTCCATATTATCCCTGCTGCAACAGCCTGTGAACCTGACCTGCTTCTCTTTAAGGTTTGCGAGAGGAGCGGGGCATTCAAGCCCTGTAATCTCCGCGAGGTGCTTCACCATATCGAATTCGTCAAGAGAACTTTCTCTGCCCTCTATTGCTTCGAGCACGGCTTTGCTGAATTTGAAGGGGCTCGCGGTGGAGGCGATTACCGTTTCGGTCATATCGCCGGTCTGCGCTCTGTAATTTTCATATACGGTGACGGCAACGGCCGTGTGAGTGTCGCAGAGATATCCGTCTTCTCTGAAAACTTTTGAAATCGTCGCCTTCGTGGCCTCATCGTCGCAGAATCCCGCTGCAAAGAGGTCTTTGATTTCCGAAAGTGTTTTATCATCAACGGTGTATTTTCCTTCTGCTTTGAGCAGGCTCATCCATTCATTTACCTTTTCGCTTCCTGCAATGTGGTACAGCAGGCGCTCAAGATTTGATGATATGAGAATATCCATTGAGGGGGATATTGTGGTGTAGAATTCCCTGTTTCTGTCGTATGTGCCCGTTGTAAGGAAATCCGTGAGCACGGAGTTTGAGTTTGAGGCGCAGATGAGCTTGTTTACCGGCAGGCCCATTTCCTTCGCGTAATACGCCGCGAGGATATTGCCGAAGTTTCCGGTGGGAACGCAGATATTGATTTTGTCCCCGCACGATATTTTTCCGCTCTCAACCATATCACAGTAGGCGGAGACATAGTAAACTATCTGCGGAGCAAGGCGCCCCCAGTTGATTGAATTCGCCGAGGAAAAAGCCATATTGTTATCGGCAAGCTTTTTGATTATATCCGGGTTTGTGAAAATATTCTTGACGCCGGTCTGCGCATCATCAAAATTACCTTTGATGGCGCTGACCGCAACGTTATTGCCCTCTTGGGTGCACATCTGAAGCTTTTGCATCGGGCTGACGCCGTCGCTCGGGTAAAAGACGAGAATCTGAGTGTTTTCAACATCTCTGAAACCTTCGAGAGCCGCCTTGCCGGTATCTCCCGATGTGGCGACGAGGATAATTATCTTTGTGCCGCCGGCTGCCTTTTTGCCGGCGATTGTGAGAAATCTCGGCAGTATCTGCAGAGCCATATCCTTGAAAGCGCAGGTAGGACCCTTGAAGAGCTCAAGGATATTAAGGCCGTCTTTAACAAACGCCATGGGAGCAATCTTTTCGCTTGAGAAATTGCTGCCGTAAGCGCCGGTGACACAGCTGTCAAGCTCCTCCGGCGTAAAATCTGTCAGAAAGCGCGAGAGAATACTCTTTGCTCTGTCAACATAGCTTTTGCCGGCAAGTGCTCCGATTTCATCAAGCGTTAAACGGGGGATTGTCTCGGGAACGAAGAGACCGCCCTCCGGGGAGATTCCTTTTGCGATTGCGTAAGATGATTCTATCCTTACGCTTTCATCTCTTGTGCTTAAATATTTCATAGGTACTGTCCTTTCGGAAAAATCAATTTATTATATCACTTAAAAAAACGTTTGTAAACTGTGCACAATAACAATATTTTAATTATAAGATACATTGGTTCTTGACAATGCGCCTGCAATTTCATATATTTATACAGTAGAACCGAAAAGAAAACAAAGGAGCAGAATTATGCCTATTTCATTTGATTCCGAGCACAGGGTTTTCAAGCTCGATACCGCAACATCAAGTTATGTTTTTGAGATTTATGAGCAGAATTACCTCTTGCATCTGTATTACGGGGCAAAGATTCCCGACAGCAATCTCTCCGCCCACAGATACAAGGGATGGTTCGGATCTCATCCTCCGCTCAATATCAATATAGATGATACTGATTTTTCGCCGGATGTTTCAATGTTTGAATATCCCTGCGAGGGCAGCGGAGATTTCAGGGAAACGGCATTTGCTATAAGGAATGCCGACGGCAACAATACAACGGATTTAAGATATGTCTCACATAAAATATATCCGGGAAAGCCTGTCATTGACGGCCTGCCCTCGCTCCATGTCAATTCCGATTCCGACGCGGATACTCTTGAAATACTCATGCGCGATGCGGTTACGGGAGTGAGCGCAATATTGTATTATACCGTATTCTCCGGATACGGCGCCATGACACGCTCCGTTAAGATTATTAACGAGTCGGATAAGGCGGTTGAAATCGAGAGAGTATTCAGCACATGTGTCGATTTCAACACTCACGATTACGATATGATTACGCTCTACGGCAACTGGCTCAGAGAGAGAAACTTTGAAAGAACATCGGTAAAACACATAAAGCAGGGTATATACAGCCGCAGAGGGCTTTCAAGCCACGCGCAGAATCCGTTCGGAGCAATTGTCGGAAAAGATACAAACGAGGAATACGGCAGCGCCTACGGCTTCAATCTTGTTTACAGCGGCAATTTCGAGTTTTCCTGCGACTCGGAGCCGCACGGCGGCATAAGAGTGCTCATGGGTATCAACCCCGATACATTCGGGTGGCATCTTGAGCCCGGCGATAAATTCTCTTCACCTGAGGCGGTAATGGTTTACAGCAATGAGGGCCTCGGCGGTATGAGCAGGACTTTCCACAGACTTTACACCAATCATCTCATAAGAGGCAAATGGGCTCATATCAAACGCCCGCTGCTTATAAACAACTGGGAAGCCACGGGTATGGATTTCACGGGCGACAAGCTTGTGACATTTGCCGAGAGGGCGAAAGAGCTCGGGATAGATATGCTTGTCATGGATGACGGCTGGTTCGGTAAGAGAGACGATGATAAATCCTCGCTCGGCGACTGGCAGGTCAACGAGGAAAAGCTCGGCGGTCCGCTTAAGGATTTCATCGCAAGAATCAATGCTCTCGGCATTAAATTCGGTATCTGGTTTGAGCCGGAGATGATTTCGAGAGACAGCAATCTTTACAGGGAGCACCCCGACTGGTGTCTCCATGTTCCCGGCAGGGAGAAATCAATTGCGCGCTACCAGTATGTGCTTGATTTCTCAAGGAAAGACGTAAGGGATTATATTTATTCGCTTATGAAGGATATAATCGCCGAAAACAATATCGCATATGTCAAATGGGATTGCAACAGGAGTCTGAGCGAGGTCGGCTCGGCGATCCTTCCACCCGGAAGGCAGAAGGAGGTATTCCACAGATTCGTCCTCGGCACCTATGAGGTGATGGACCGTCTCACAATTGATTTTCCCGATCTGCTGATTGAAAACTGCTCGAGCGGGGGAGGAAGATTTGACCCGGGAATGCTTTATTTCACGCCTCAGATCTGGTGCAGCGACAACACCGACCCCGTTGACAGGATTGATATTCAGTTCGGCACCTCTCTCTGCTACCCCGCGAGCACGGTGGGAGCGCATGTCTCCGCCTCGAAGAGAGCCGGATTCGGTACAAAAGGCAACGTCGCCCTCTGGGGGACATTCGGATACGAGCTTGATCCTAACACATTCACTCCCGAAGATATCGACATAATCAAGGATCAGGTCAGCGAATACCACAAATACTATGATCTGATAAGAAACGGAGACCTGTACCGTCTGATTTCTCCGTGGGAGAGCGACAGAAGAGCCGCCTGGATGATGGTTTCGGAAGACAAGAATGAAGCTCTGCTTACATGCGTCACGATGAGGAAAGAGTGGGGCGAGGCGTTTATCCTGAAGCTCAGGGGTCTTGACCCGGAGAAGTATTATGTCGATGACACGACCGGCGAGGTTTATTCGGGAGCTCTGCTGATGAATGCGGGCCTGAATCTGACAGATTATCCGCAGAATGACGGCGATTCATTCAAAATTTACCTCAGAACATTGTAAAGATAATCAACTTTACATAGCGCATTTTCACGCTCAGACAGTCTGACATCTTTTTAAATTATAATAGCGATTATTGAAATACCCGCCCCGGCATTTTGTAAAGCTTATCAGCTTTACCGACCCGGGGCGGGATTTTTGTTATCCTGCGGGAGTTTTTCTGCGTGTCTGATGCCCGGAAAACGGCAGACCGGGCGGGAATCCTTGAAAATACGGCGTTTTCAGCTGCTAAGCCAAAAATCGGGCTTTTTCCGCTAAAATGATCCGTTTCACAGTGCCGGAAATTAATCAAAAACATCGTAAAGTTTTAATTCTTTACACAAAAAATCGATGGCGAAAAGTGAAAAAATTGTAAAAATTCGCTGTAAAAATGCACAAATCCAAAAATGCAAAAATGTGTGTTTCCACAAAAAAAATTAAAGTTTTTTAACTTTCTTGACTTAACGGGCGGAATTTATTATATTATATTCGACCAAACAGCGATGGACGGGATCAGT